>Ga0308161_1000278_pt1 | contig 95186 bp, 98 predicted proteins | sample PhyFR2_FD_201034 | JGI IMG/M metagenome (GOLD analysis project Ga0308161, IMG submission 201034) | Phyllosphere microbial communities from UC Gill Tract Community Farm, Albany, California, United States - DLSLF.R2 | ecosystem: Host-associated > Plants > Phyllosphere > Unclassified | place: USA...
AAAAAGAAAAATTATATTTACTTAAGCGAGCAAGAGCAGACGATCACAGTGCATAAGCCTCGCACGAGAAAAGCCGGAGTAGGAAGTTTGGAAAAAGTGAAGTAGACTACGGTATGTATGATTATGGTGCAAGAATGTATATGGCAGATATTGGTAGATGGGGTGTTATTGACCCAGCAGCTGAATTAGGAAGAAGATTTTCACCTTATAATTACGCTTTTGATAATCCAATAATGTTTATTGATCCTGACGGAAGGTATCCTATTCTACCTTTAGTTGGAACTATTTCTACATTTTTAAAAACCTTTAGTAATACACCTTCTAAAATGGGGACGCTTTCGGGTTCAAATGCTGCTAACGCAATGTCAAGATTAGGTAATACTGAATTTAGTTGGAGCCAAGGCAGAAGTTTACCTACAGCTACAGGTTATTTTAATAATAGAGAAGGAAGATATGTCTACACATCAAAAGGAGGTTGGGTTGATATGGTGCATTTTTTATTTTATGCTGGTAGAGCTTACAATTATAAACAAGAAAAAATAGAAGCTCAAAAAGAAGTTATTGAAAAAGGAGGAGCTGTATCTCTCCAAACATTAAGTAAATCTAAAATGAATCCGGTAGGTGAATCTTTACAAGATGGTTATGCACAAGAAGCTTCTGATGTTGCTTTCGCTGCACATTCAGCATATAGTTATGAAGATTTACCAAGTGATAAGTTTGGAGCAGAGTTTGGGGCAAATATTTTTGATCCTAATAGTAAATTATCTTTTGGAGAACAATTATTAAATTATATGGATAAATTAGGAGCAACAAATCCAGAAAATGCGCCTAATTACAATGAGTTACCAAAACAAGATAATTTAAAGACCCCTCCAAGAAAAAATTATAGTACAAAGCCTGTTTATGTTGAAGGAGATAATGGAAGTTCAAATGACAAGCCTTGTTCATTGTGTCAACCAACAAGGTCAAGACAATAATATTAAATAATTCAAAATATGAAAGCTTATAAATTTCTTATAGCATTGTTCAGTATAACTATATTAAGCTGTACTTCAAAAAATATAAAAGAAGCTAATCAAATTATTAATAAGATTGAGAATTATAGAAAAATAAGACATAAGATCCCTAATAATTTGGATGTTATAGGGGTTCAAGAAACCGAAGAGGGCCCAGTATATTATAAAAAAATAGATTCATCAAATTATATAATTTGGATTCAAGCAGAATCTTCCATAGGTGAATCTAAAATATATTACTCAGATACTCAGAAATGGGAAGATGGATTTAGAAAGAAATAGAAAAAAAAATTCAAATGTTGAAAATATTGTAAGAGCAGAAACAGGACTCCCTTTAAGAACTCATTATATAACAATTGTTATTGCCAGCAAGTATTAGTAGTAGTAGATTGGTCGATAATGCTGGTAGTAGTATTATTTTAAATCAAATGGCAACCAAATAAATCCTATACCTAGTATTACGGAGGTAAGAAATGTGAATAATACTATATTGCAGAATAGATATAATTATTATGGTGCTGCAGCAATGTATAATTGGGCTAAATTTAAAAATAGAGGACAATAGATATTCAAATTTTATGAAAAAATAGTTTTAGTATTAATTATTACCTTATTCCATTCATGTTTTTCTCAGCAAAAAAAGTCTCTTATGAACATGAATGAATATTTATTAAATAATTTAGATTCAAACGAAACTAAAGGAATAAAAGATGCAATAGTAAAATATAGATTACTAGGGGCTAAATCTTGTAAAATAAATCCTGAAAAGGGGTATTCTTCAGTTTATATATAAGATGGTTTTCATGATGAAGAAGGATTCTATAATGGAATTATTATTCTTGATAATAAAGATGTTTGTGAGATTACAAATAGTTCTTATACACTAAATATTGATAGTCTTTCTTATGTAAAAGTTAAAGATGGAAATTTTATCTTATATACAAAAGCTATTTCTATGGAAGATTTTAAGAAGAATTATACAGATGAATATTTTAGATATGAAATAGTAATTCAGAATAAAGTTAACGAGTTGAATAAATGTTTAACGATAGATCAATATACTCCAAAAGCTATTATTTTATAAATAAGAAGATAAATAATTATGGAGTGGTTAGAATAAAGTATTCTGAGATTAAAAATGGTATAAATGGAGAAATACCAAACTTGAAGAAGGATAAAGAAAAAGCTTTTTTTAGAGTGTATAAATAATTTAAAAATCTTAAAAATTCAATCGAATTAAAACCCCTCGCTGTCGCACGATTGTATCGTGTGGTGAAGTGATAATAAACCACTGCTCAATAGCAGTGGTTTTGTATATGAAAAGCTATATTTATTTTAGAAAACAATAAGTATATTTACCGGCATCAAGATCATTTAGGTAATGCAAGGGTAAGCTATGGGATGAATAATACCACAGGATCTCTTGAAATAACAGATGCTAACGACTATTACCCTTTTGGAATGAATCATTTGAAGACTGGAAATGCTTTCTTTGGTCAGGGAAGTTATAAAAATTATAAGTACAACGGAAAAGAGTTACAAGAAACGGGAATGTATGACTATGGCGCAAGGATGTATATGGCGGATATTGGAAGATGGGGCGTGATCGATCCACTAGCTTTTTTATATTTCCAAAAATCTCCTTACAATTATGCTGCCAATAATCCTGTAATGTTTGTTGATCCTAATGGAAAACAAATTATTGGGTCAACTAAAGAAGATGCACAAAAAGCTCAAGAAGATATTAATAAAGTCTTTGCAGACACGAGATTTGATACTTTCAGATCATTAATAAGTGTCAAAGGTAAAATCTTTAATCAAATTGATGAAACTAAATTAAAAAATGCTTTATCAGATTCTGACCTTTCAGAAGATGATAAAGCTCTTATGGAAACTGTTGCAAATACAATTAATTCTAAAGACGAACATTTAGTGGAATATGTAAGCGAAAAAGATAATGTTTCTAACAAAGCAGTCGAGGCTTTTGGAATTCCTTCATATCTAGATAAAGACAAAATGCAAGAGAAGTTCGGAGGTATTCCGGCGAGTATATATGCTGCAGGCGGAGGTTCAGTAACAGGAAAAACAAAAAAAGGTACATTTTCATTAATTGTAAGTGGTGTTTCTGGAGCTTTAGATTACAAGGATTCAACTGGTAATTATGTTGCAAGCCCCATTGGGAGAGAGGGAACTACAGGACATGAAGTATTTGGACATGGAAGATCGCTTATGATCGGAAGAGGTGTTCTTAATCAGCATCAAGATGCTGTTAAATTAGAGAACTTAATCTTAAGAGTTATGGGTCACAAAACAAATCAAAGAGATGGTACAGATCATGGTCCAAAAACAACAATTTCAAATTCAAGCGCATTGCCTGAATATAAATAATAAATTATGATTAACAAATTCATTACAATAGTTTTATTAATTTGGATAGTTTTTATTAAAGCTCAAGACAATAATGATTCTATCCAACAGACAAAAATTTCCACATTTCTTAGAAATATGGAAACTAAAAAAGAACAGACTACTTTTCTAATTTATAATATTGGAAAAGACTATTTAGTAATTACTAAATTAGAGTCATCATTTTCCCTTTACTGGTATAAAGAGAGTATGGATTTTACAAATCAACTTAAAACTTATAGTTTAGTCAAAAAACAACTGTATATAAAAGATAAATTGTTAGAAAAGTTATTTAAAAATAAATGCTCTAATGTGGATTATGTAAATGAAAATGATGGAAGTTCCTATATCTATTTTGGATTATATTCGAATAATATAAAGAAATGTGAATTCATTACACCTTATATTTATTACAACAAAGAGAAAAAACCCCATTTCCCTATTAAAAGAATTTATGTAAAATACCTAACAGAAAATCTTTTAAACATTAATTAATTTTAAGCGGAGAAATTTTAGATAATGTTATTCATAATGACTTAATAGGAGTAGATACCTTTATTAGGATAAAAAAATTATACTTCTTATACTCTTTAAGTGGAATATAATAATTAGGGTGTTGAAATCAACATCCTATTTATTAAAATAAGCTTTGCCAAAAAACAGCGCAGGTGTTATTGAAATCATAGACAGCAATGATTATTACCCATTTGGGATGAATCATCTGAAAACGGGAACGGCTTTCTTTGGGCAGAGCAGTTTTAAAAACTTCAAATTTGCGAACAAAGAATTGCAGGAATTTGGATTTTATGATTTTGGAAACCGTCTGTATATGCATGATATTGTAAGATGGGGCGTGGTAGATAATAAGGCTGAGAAGTATCTTTCTTATTCGCCATATCACTATGCAGGAAACAATCCGATTTCCAATTTTGATATAGACGGTAATGAGTTTACCCCTGAAGCTTGGGAATGGGTAAATAAACTGGTTGCTGATATTAACAAAAGACAGGAGAAAAACAATACAGAAATAGCAGAATACCGAGCCAAAATAGAAGCGGGAGGAAAAGCAGGACAGATTAAAAGATGGGAAAAGAATATTGCCAGCTTACAGGAAACTAATACTGAGCTTGAAATGACTAGAGGGGAAACTGCTGTTTTGGCTAATTCTAGTCAGATGTATGATGTAATTAACAGTAATATATTAAATGAAGGAACTGCTACTACTGGTGGAACGGGATTCAATTTTAATAATGGGCAAGTAGCAATAGTAATGCCTTCTAACGGAGGAATGGAAATTTTTTCCCATGAATTAAGACATGCTTATCAATTTGAAATTGGAGAAAGCAGCTTTTTGACTAGAGAATTGTTTGCAAGGAAAGGTCAATTTTTACATGATAAAACTGATGAAGTTGATGGATATAGACGAGGAAGTTTCTTCGGAGGCACTACATATGGAGTTAATGATTTGCCAGAAAATTATAAAGACTTACCTACAGGTCCAATCAGTATTAAAAACGACCCTCAAATAACTAGAGCATTGAGTTTGCCTGAAGGACAAAGAGAGCAAGCGTTACAAAGAATTGCAAATGAAGGAAAGGTATTTAGATTAGGAAATAAAACTTATTATAAAAAATAGATACATGAAATATATTAACTTGCCTATTCTTGGAATAGTAATAACTTTTTTAATAGGATGTAAATCTCAAATTGAAGTTCCTAGTAAATATGGCGATTTTGGTAGTGGTGAACCGACCTTTAGATTATATATTCAAAAAAATAATCGCTTTGTGCAAATATATGTCCCAGCTGTTGAGAAAATTACAGGTAGATGGAGTATCAAGAACGACACTTTAATCTTAAAATCTGAATACAAAAGTTCTTTAGGAAATGAAAATGATAGTATAGTTCATAATGAAAATCAAATTTATATCATTAAAAAAAATAAGCTTGTTAATACTCAAAACAAAAACTTTTACTTAAAACGTAAAAAATGATTTATATTAGAATATGTTTCTTAATGATATTGATAATTTTCACTGCGTGTAAATCCAAAATTTCAATATAATTTTTCCCTGTATTGTATCGCAGATGATAAAATAGTATCTAAAATTTTACATGGTTGGGAATATGTTGGGAAAAGTAATAAATAAAAAACCGTAATACTTTTTATTATAGAGTATTACGGTTTATTGTTGTGGTCCCACCTGGGCTCGAACCAGGGACCACCTGATTATGAGTCAGGTGCTCTAACCAACTGAGCTATAGGACCTCAAAACTTGGTTAAATTTTGTGATTGCAAAAATAGCAAAATTTCTTTCACTACAAAACTTTTTATTGCTTTTCTTGACAAAGTTCTACCAGTACCCCATTTGTAGATTTCGGGTGCAGGAAGACAACTAATTTGTTATCAGCACCTTCTTTCGGTTCTTCTGAGATAAACTGAAATCCTTCTTTTTTTAATCTTTTGATCTCTTCAAGGATATTTTCTACACCAAATGCCAGATGATGGACGCCTTCTCCCTTTTTATCTATAAATTTTGAGATAGGACTTTCGGGATTACTGGCTTCTAACAGCTCAATTTTGCTTTCTCCTGTTTCATAAAAAGAGGTCACAACCCCTTCCCTTTCCACGCTTTCTTTTTTATAAGATTCTTTACCTAATAATTTAGTGAAAAGTTCATCAGAAATTCCTAAGGATTTTACGGCGATACCGATATGTTCTAGCTTCATATATACTAATAGAATATAATTAAATCGTAAATTTGATACCAGAGCTAATTTCGAAGGTATCAATTCAAACAAAAGTACTAAATTTGCACAACTTATGGAAAGTAACAGACAAAGAAAAGTAGCACAGATCATTCAGGAAGACTTCGCAGAGCTTTTCCGCAAACAGGCTTCAGAAAGCAAGCAAAGTGTATTAGTATCCGTTTCAGACGTAAAAATTTCTGCAGACCTTGGTATTGCTAAAATTTATTTAAGCATTTTCCCACAGGAATTTCGTACTGCAGTGATGAAAGAAATTGAAGAAAATAAAGCACAGTACAGAAATTTTATCGGCCAGAAAATGGCAAAACAGGTACGTATCATTCCTCAACTGAACTTTTACTTAGACACTGCTCTTGATGATGTTGAAAAACTGGAAAGAGAGCTAAGAGGCGAAGGTGACAATCCGGTTTTATAGATCTTGAAGAATATTGCATTTTACATAGCATCCAGATACCTTTTGGCTAAAAAAGGCAGTACTGCTGTTACGTTTATTACGTGGCTTTCGGTAGGTGCCATGATGGTTGCTGTGACTGCAATGTTCGTCATCATTTCAGTATTCTCCGGACTTGAGACCCTTAATAAGGATCTTATTTCCAATCTTCATGCAGATCTTACAATCAAAAGCACTTCAGGAAAAACAATTAAAGACCTCGATAAAGTTACTTCTGTTTTAAAAAACAACAAGTCGATCAGCAGCTTTTCCCGTGTGATTGAAGAAAAATTATATGTCAATTATAAGGGCAAAGGTGATATTGCTTATTTAAGAGGCGTAGATTCTGCTTATATTAAGGTCAACCCTATTAATAAGGATGTATTCTACGGAACTTATCCAAGTTTCAAATATTCCAATGAGGTATTGATGGAAACCAATCTGCACAACAGGCTGTCCATCCCTATAGATTCCAGCAGCAGCTATGCTACGATGTTCATGCCGAAACCAGGAATAGGCATCATTAATAAAGAAGAAGATATTTATAATAAAAAAGATTTTTTGGTGACTGGAGTATTTCCCGGGAAAGAACAGTTAGACAGTTATATCATTGCTCCTATTGAACTTACAGAAGAATTGTTGAGCCTTCCAAAGAAATCAGCATATCAGATCGTAATCAAATTAAAAAATCCGGAAAATGCTGATGCTGTAAAACAGAATCTTTTGACTTCCCTGGGTAAAAATATTGAAATAAAAACCAAGGAAGAAGAAAATGCAGCTTTCTGGAAGATGATCAATACCGAAAAAATGTTTATTTATCTGATTTTTGCATTGGTAATCTTCATCACAACTTTTAACCTGGCCGGAGCTATTATTATTCTTCAGATAGACAAGAAAGAACAGGCAAAATCTCTTATTTCACTTGGATTCCCTCTGCGCCATCTGAGAATGACTTATTTTTATACCGGAATCCTTATTGTAATTTCAGGGGTAATCTCAGGATTAATACTGGGAACTGTACTTTGCTATTTCCAGCTTTATACAGAATTCTTCAGAGCTAATGAAATCCTGCCTTTCCCTGTGAAAATTGTAGGAAAAAACTACCTTATTGTAGCGCTTACCGCTTCAGTCTTCGGAATTGCCATTTCGTGGTTTTTCTCAAAAATCAGCAAAGACTATATTACCAAAAATTAATATAGCATATCTAAAATAAATCAGCTTCATTTTCAATTTTTTGTACCTTTACGGCCCAATTTTTTTGAAATGAAACAAATTTTATCCTTTTTTCTGCTGAGTTTTGCAATTTTCGCATCAGCACAGGCTCCTGCCGGATATTACACTCCAGCTGCAGGTTTAACGGGTGCTCCGCTTAAGACTGCACTTAAAACCATAATTACTCAAGGACACATTGACAATGGCTATGGTGGCCTTTGGACAGGGTATGCAACGACAGACCGCGATTATTTTTACGAAAACGACGGTAAAATCCTGGACATCTATTCTGAAAATCCCAACGGGCCAGATCCATATACTTTTACATTAACAACCAACCAATGTGGCACATACTCTAATGAAGGAGATTGCTACAACAGAGAACATATTGTACCTCAAAGTTTATTCAATCAAGCTCACCCAATGGTGGCAGATATTCATTTTATCCGTCCTACAGATGGAAAAGTGAATGGTATGAGATCAAATTACCCTTTTGGAAAAGTAGGAGTTCCTTCTTATACTTCTGCGAACCAGTCTAAACTTGGAAATTCTGTGTCTGCAGGGTATTCGGGAACTGTATTTGAGCCGATTGACGCATTTAAAGGTGATGTAGCCAGAATGATTTTTTATTTCGTAACAAGATATGAAGCTGAACTTCCGGGATTCAGTTCTGGAAATATGCTTGGAGGGTCTACTTTCCCAGGTCTTCAGCCATGGGAACTTAACCAGCTTTTGGCATGGCATATGACAGACCCGGTATCTGCTGAAGAAATAGCTAGAAACAATGCCTCTTACACCTACCAGGGAAACAGAAATCCATTTATTGATAATCCAGCTTATGCAAACCAGATCTGGGGGACACCGGTTTTAGATACAGAAGCTCCAACAGCTGCAACTAACCTAATCACTCAGAACCCTACTTCTAATACAATATCTCTTAGCTGGACTGCTGCTACAGATAATATTGGTATTGCAGGCTATGATGTATATGTTAACGGAGTATTGAAAACTACGGTTGCAGGAACTACAGCAACTATTCCAGGACTATCTCCGTCTACAACCTATACTTTCTATGTGATTGCTAAAGATGCGTCAGGAAACGCTTCTCCTCCAAGTAACAATGCAAATGGAACTACATTGGCAGGACAGCCTGGAAACACCAGCTGTGGAACAGAAAATTTCACTAACATTCCTACATCCACCACTCCGGCTTATGCTACCAGAACATGGACAAGTAATGGCATAACATGGATTGCAACAGATGCAAGAATAGACGAGACCATTAACGGAAAAGCAATTACAATCAGAAACGGAAACTTAACAAGTTCATCAATTTCAGGAGGAATTCAGAATTTAACTTTGACTACTCAGCTGAAATATTCAGGAACTGCCGGAAATCTTACGGTTCAGATCAACGATGTTACCGTAGGAACCATTCCTTTCAGTACAACACAGACTACTACCACAATTGAAAATATTAATGTAAGTGGAAATGTGGTGATTAAAATCATCAACCCATTACCACAAACTGGGAACAGAGTGGCATTAGATGACCTTACATGGACATGCTCCGGTTCATTAGGAACTTCGGAGATAAAAAAAGACAAATCTGAATTCTCCGTTTATCCTAATCCGGTAAAAAATAATGAATTATTTGTAAAAGGTGAAAACTTAAGCAAAGTCTCAAAAGCTGAGATCTATGATCTTTCCGGTAAATTGATTGAAACTATTGCCAATCCTTTTAAAAATTCTAATAAAATCAACCTTAAAGGTCTTACTAAAGGGAATTATATCTTAAAGACTGACCGTTTCTCTACAAAATTCATTGTAGAATAAGTCATTAAAAATAATTGTTAACAAAGACCGATTTATTCGGTCTTTTTTTTATTTTTGACAGTATGGATTCCAATAAAAAATTAGGATTGATAGGCAAGAATATTTCCTATTCCTTTTCCAAAAAATTCTTTGAAGACAAGTTTCAGAAGCTCATGCTTAAAGACTTCACCTATACCATTTTTGACCTCAATGAAATTAATGAAGTAGAAAATCTCCTGGCAGACCCGGAACTTTTAGGGTTCAATGTGACCATTCCTTATAAAGAAAAAATCATTGATTATCTTGATGACTTAAGTGATGAAGCTGAAAAAATTGGTGCCGTCAACTGTGTTCTGATTCAGAATGGTAAAAAGACGGGCTATAATACGGATGCTTTCGGTTTTGAAAAAACATTTTTACTCCACAAAAAAACGCATCAGGACAAAGCCCTGATCTTAGGAAACGGAGGTGCAGCAAAAGCAGTGAAATATATTATGGATAAACATGGAATTCCGTCCATTACAGTTTCCAGAAATTCAGAGATTAATTTTAATAATCTTGATAGTGAAACGGTTCGTGATTATAAGATCATCATCCAGTGTACTCCTGTAGGTACATTCCCGAATATAGAAGACTGCCTTGAATTTCCTTTTGATGGGATCACTGCAGAACACCTGGTTATTGACCTGATCTACAACCCAAACTATACTCAGTTCATTATCAGGGCATCACAAAAAGGAGCCAAAACCGTGAACGGATATTACATGCTTGAACAGCAAGCAGAAAAAGCTTGGGAAATTTGGAATTTTCAAAAAAAATAACCTAAATTAGTACCTTAATTGGCTTTACAGCTATATACAAAAGGATTTTAACGCCACTCACATAAAAGATTTGCTATGACTACAGAAAACAATCTTTCTGAAAACGAAGAAAATAAAAATTCTAATGAAGTATCTCAGGAGGAAACATCAGAAACGCCCACAGTTCACGATGAAATGCCTCATGATCATGAAGTAGAACACCTAGAAGAGGAACATGCTGATGACATTTCGCTGGCTGATGCTTTGAAAGAAATGGAAAAAATCATCAACACGGCCAACGCTGGTGAAAATTTCAAAAGATTCAATCAGCTAAAAGAAAAAGCAAGTCACTACATTCATGATGAAGTGGAAGACAAAAAACATGAGTATGCAGAAGGTGGAAATGCTCCTGAAAATTTCGGCTATGAGCATCCTTCACAGTCAAAGCTATCTGCTCTTATCAATATTTTCAGAGAAAAACATGATACTTACCAGAAGTCTCAGGATGAAGAACAGAAGAAAAATCTTGACCACCGTCAGAATATTATAGAAAGACTTAAAAACCTGTACACTAATTCTGAACCGGGAACCAATCTTTTCAAATCCATTCGTGAGATTAAGGAAGAATGGTCAAATGCCGGACAGGTTGCAAAATCTGAGTTCAAGATTCTAAATAATAATTATTTTCACCATCTGAACCAGTTTTATCAGATGCTGGATCTGAATAAGGAATTTCTGGAGCAGGAATTCAGCCACAATTTAGAAAAAAGACAACATATCATTGCCCGTGCCAAAGAACTGGAAAGCGAGCCTGTAATTCAGAAAGCTTTAAATGAGCTTCAGTATCTTCATAAACTTTGGAAAGAAGAAGCTGAACCGGTAGCTGAAGAGTTTCGTGAAAAAACGTGGGAAGAGTTCAAAGAAATCTCAAACAAAATTCACGAAAGAAAGTCTGAACTTTCGGCAGCTATTGAAGGAGAGCAAAACGACAATCTGGAAAAGAAAAACCAGATCATCGCTGAGATCAAAAAATTATCCGAGCCTTCAGAGACGCCTAATCATGGGTATTGGCAGAATTCCATCAAAAGAGTGGAAGATCTCCGCACTGAATTCCTAAAAACAGGAAGCGTTCCAAGAAAACTTTCCAACCAGAACTGGAATGATTTTAAAATAACGCTAAGGGCTTTCAATACAACTAAAAATAATTATTATAAATCTCTGAAAGGCTCTCAGCAGACCAATCTGGAAGAAAAATTAAAACTAATCCAAACTGCTCAGGACAATATGAATAACGAGGAATGGGATATTACCGTTCCGTTATTCAAAAAGCTTCAGGAAGACTGGAAAAAAATCGGACATGTTCCCAAAAGCATGACCAATAAAATATGGGATGAATTCCGTGATGCATGTAATACATTCTTTAATAATTACAGAGAGAAAAACAATACTTCCAACGACAACTGGAAAGAAAATTACAAGCACAAAAAAGAAATTCTTGAAGATCTGAAAACCGTTTCTAATGATGAAGGAAGTGTAGAAAGAATTGAAGCCATAAAAACAGCCTGGAATAATATTGGAAAGGTACCGAGAGATAAAATTTCGATCAATACCGAATTCAACAGAACTCTGAGAGAAAAGCTTAAATTGAATAAAATTAATGAGCTGGAGCTTAAAGAAGAAGGACTAACTGAAAACCAGCTGACAGATAAAGCAAGAAAGATTAAGAGCCAAATCTCCGACCTTGAAGCAGAAATTGTAAAACTTGAAAATAACCTGGCATTCTTTAATAAGCCTTCAAGAGAAAATCCTCTTCTGCGAGACACTTTCAATATGATTGACGATAAAAAGGCTCATTTGGAAACCTTGAAACAAAATCTCCACAGTATCATCGCTGGAGAATAATAAATATTAAAAATACAAACAGGCGGAGCAAAGAAATTTGGCTTCGCCTTTTTCTTTTATTTTATGAGCAACGACGAATTATATATCAAAAGATGCATTGAGCTCGCCCAAAAAGCTCTGGGTAAGACTTATCCCAACCCTCTTGTAGGAAGTGTGATCGTTCATAACGGGAACATCATCGGAGAAGGATATCACCACAAAGCCGGGCAGCCCCACGCAGAAATTAATGCAATCAATTCTGTAGAAAATAAAGATCTTATTCCGGAGTCTACGATCTATGTTTCTTTAGAGCCCTGTGCACATTATGGCAAAACACCGCCCTGTGCTTTAAAAATTAAAGAACTCGGCTTCAAAAAAGTAGTAATTGGTACCATGGATTCCCATGACAAAGTGAATGGAAAAGGAAAGAAGATTATTCAGAATGCCGGTATTGAAGTCGTTTCCGGAATATTAGAACAGGAATGCATCGAATTGAATAAAAGGTTTTTCACCTATCACGAAAAGAAAAGACCCTATATCATTCTGAAATGGGCAGAATCAGGAGATGGGTTCATGGATAAAGACTTTAAACCAACAGCAATTTCCAACTCTTTAGTCAATCAGTTTGTACATCAGTTAAGAGCCGATGAACACGCCATTTTAGTAGGGACCCAGACGGCCTTAAATGATAATCCGGGTTTAACGGTAAGAAATGCTGAAGGCGTAAATCCCATCAGAATTCTTATAGATTTCGACTTAAAAGTTCCTGGAGATTTTAAAATTTATAATGATGAAGCCCAAACATTGGTGATCAACAGCAAAAAAGAAGGCGCTGAAAACAACATTAAATTTATAAAAACCGGAAAAGAAAACTTCCTGCAGGACCTGATGACTGCACTTTACAAGGAGCAGATACAGTCTGTTATTATTGAAGGCGGCAGATATACCCTACAACAGTTTATTAATGAAGGACTTTGGGATGAAGCTATTGTAATCAAAAACGAAGACCTGAAACTGCAGAATGGGACTAAAGCACCGAAGCTAGATCATTTAACGCCTTACGAGATTAGACCGATTAGAGATAATATCATTCAATTTTACCGCCCAAACGTATAGGCTAGCTTATTATAGCTTCAAAATAACCCTTTTTTACTATAATGTTTAATAAATATCATCATACATCAATTTAACATAACAAAATTGTTGCAAAACCCCATTTTTAATTTAAAATAAATAATTAACTTTATGGTGAATTAAAATATAAACCAAATAGTAATCAAATGAAAAATCTAAAGAAAATTTCCAGAGAAAATCTAAAACAAGTAAAAGGAGGATTAGTTAAACTGGAAAATTGCGTTGTACTCTACGGATGCCCTCCAAACACAAGAACATGTTATTGGAGAAACCCCGGCGGTGGCGGTGGAGACGTTATTTGTGTATAACTGATAAAAACTAAAATAAAATGAAAAATCTAAAGAAAATTTCAAGGACCGGTTTAAAAAACATTAGTGGTGGCGCATTGGTATTTGTAAACTGTACGTTACCTACCGGTGAAGCCACCAGATGCAGAGACAAATGTCCTCAGGATTATTGCGGGCCGACAAGCTATATGTGCTTGCTTCCACTAGATTATTGTGGATCTTAGAACCAGTAATTACGATACAAAATACATAGAGCTGTCAAATAATTTGACGGCTTTTTTATTGATTATTGCGTAACTTATCACACATTTTATACTTTTGCAATTATAAAGCCGGCTGTCAATGATGTTTGAGTACAAAACCATAGAAAAACCCATAGAAAACACTTTATTAAAAGAAAAAGGGAGCAAGTTCATCGGATTTGCCTTTCCTGTCAATAATGAAAAAGAACTGAAGGAAGCATTGGAAAAAGTCAGGACAGAACATCCAAAGGCTACTCATCACTGCTATGCATTCAGAATGGGTATTGAAGGTGAAAATTACCGCGCAAATGATGATGGAGAACCATCAGGAAGTGCCGGGCTTCCGATCTACAACCAGCTTTTAGCCCATGAGATTACCAATGTTCTTGTTATTTCGGTTCGTTACTATGGCGGAACAAAACTCGGTGTTTCTGGTCTCGTAAAAGCGTATAAAGAATGTGCGAAAATCACTCTTGAAGAAGCTAAGATTATTACCAGAGAACTTGAAGCAGAAGTGGAGATCCATTTTAATTTCAATCAGCAAAATATCATTTTTACGTTGCTCTCTAAATTTGACGCCAAAGTTTTGAATTTTGATGCCAATGAAAATTGTATACTGACTGCTTCTTTGAAGTTAGCCCAAAAAGAAAGCATCTCAGATAAATTATCCGAGATGCAATATGTTTCATTTGAATTTAAAGATTAATTCCTTCTGCTGCCAAGTAATAAAGAAGCCCAGTAAAGTAGCTGTGCAAGAGATCCAATAGCCGCGACAACATAAGTTCTTGCCGCCCATTTCAGGCTATCCTGTACACCTGCAAACTCTTCCTGCGTTACCGTTCCCGTATCTTTAAGCCATTTCATCGCTCTGTTACTCGCGTCATATTCTACCGGAAGTGTTACAAATGCAAAAAGTGTTGTCATTGCAAACATCGCTACCCCTATCGCCAGAACTGCAGTGTTTCCGTTGGGATTATCGATGGATCTTGTTGCTGCCATCACACCAATACCGGCAATGAGGACAAATTGCATCAGATTAGAACTTATATTCACAACAGGAACCAGTTTTGAACGCAGGTTCAACATTGAATAGCCTACAGCATGCTGTACTGCATGGCCGCATTCATGAGCTGCTACTGCTGCCGCAGCCGCATTTCTCTGCATATAAACTCCTTCAGAAAGATTAACTGTTTTGTCTGCCGGATTGTAATGGTCTGTCAACTGTCCCGGAACTGAAATAACCTGTACATCATTGATTCCGTTGTCTCTCAGCATTTTTTCTGCAACTTCCTTTCCCGAAAGTCCGTTTCTGAGATGTACATTGGAGTAGTATTCGAATTTCGATTTCAGCTTGGACGAAACCCACCAGCTGACGAGCATCGAGATACCGATAATGATATAATAACCCATCATTGTATTTAGATTTTTGTGTTTGAATTTACCCATATTGATGTAAAAACTGTGCCAAAGTATTACATTTTATTATTTATATTTGTTCTCTAATTACCCTTTAAATATGTCAGACGTTTCCGTTATTGAAGTAAAAAACGCAAACGAATTAAAACAATTCGTAAGGTTTCCGATGGATCTCTATAAAAACAATCCTTATTACGTTCCTTCTTTTATAAAAGATGAATTCAAAATTTGGGATACCAAAGAAAATCCGGCCTTAAATTATTCAGAATCCAAACAGTTTCTGGCTTTAAAAGACAATAAAGTGGTGGGAAGGATCGCCGTGATCATCAATCATAAAGAAGAACAGGAACTGGGCATCAGAAAAGTACGATTTGGATGGATTGATTTCATTGATGATAAGGCAGTTTCAAAAGCACTTATCCAAAAAGCAATAGATTACGCCAAAGAACATAAAATAGATAAGATTGAAGGTCCAATGGGCTTTACCAACCTTGATAAAGCAGGAATGCTAACGATGGGCTTTGATAAGCTGGCAACGATGATCGGGATCTACAATCATGAATATTATCCTAAACATCTGGAAGAACTTGGACTCACTAAGGAAAAAGAATGGGTAGAATATGAAATGAATTTTCCAAAAATTTTACCTGAAAAAGTGGAAAAGTTTAGCGGACTGATTGCCCAGAAATACAAGCTTAAAGTTCTCAATTTTAAATCTAAACAGGAGATTCTTCCATTTGTAGAACCCATGTTTAAGCTGCTTGATGAAACCTATAAACATCTTTCTACCTACACTCCTATTTCAGACGAACAGATCCAGACCTATAGAGAAAAATACTTTCCTTTTATAGACAAAAATTATGTGATCTGTGTAGTAGACGAAAATAACGAGCTGGTTTCCTTTGCCATCACAATGCCTTCCTATTCAAAGGCTTTACAAAAATCAAAAGGAAAACTTTTTCCTTTCGGATGGTGGCACTTTTTACAGGCAGGAAAGAAAAATGACCGTGCGAATTTTTACCTGATCGGCATTCACCCGGAATATCAGAGACGTGGTGTAACAGCCATCATATTTAAAGAAATCTTTGTACGTTTTACCAGCATGGGAATTGATTTCGCCGAAACCAATCCTGAACTGGAAGAAAATAAAAGTGTTCAGGTTCTGTGGCAGGACTACAATCCGGTAAATCACAAAAGAAGAAGAACCTATTCGTTGATGATCAATGATCATTGATAAAATGATGAGTTATTAGTGACTTATTTTAAACCGGAAACTAATAACTCATACTTTACACCTCGAATTCATACCCCGGAATTTTCAATCCTTAACATGTATCCAACAACTCATGAAACCACATCTTATAGTTTTCGCTGTTCTGATTACAGCATTTATTGCTTATAACTTCTTTTTCCAGATGGAAGATGACAGGACAAATACAGCAGTTAACATAATCTTAGCTAGTGTTCTTTTTGGATATATTGCCTTCATGGCCTACGCTCTCCTCAAAAAAATGAAGAAATAAGGGCTATTTTTATTCATTCTAAATTACCACTTTTCCCTATTTTCATCCCACTTTTAAGCTTATTAATTTCATGCTTTCTTGTTTATTCGCTAAATTTGCAAATTGAGATAATAATGCAAAAATGAATTTACCTGAAAGTTATATTCCAATCCTATTACAGGCAGGTGTTGCGATAGCATTCGTAGCGGTTTCTCTGCTTGGAGCACATTTTTTAGGGCCAAAACAGAAAAAAGGAAATTCTGTAAAGAACCAAAGCTGGGAATGTGGAGTTCCAGTAGAAGGAAATGCGAGAACACCGTTTTCTATTAAATACTTCCTGACTGCGGTATTGTTCGTACTATTCGATATTGAAATCGTATTTTTTTACCCATATGCGGTTAATTTCAGAGAATTCGGAGTAGAAGGATTCCTGGCCGTACTTATGTTTGTCGCAATCTTTTTCATGGCGTTTTTCTATGTTTGGAAGCGTGGCGCATTAGATTGGGATAAATAAAGAATAGAAATTTTAAATGACAATTTTAGATCAAGAAAATTAGAGTTAAGTTAACATTAACGCCAATTTAGAATCTAAATTAAAATCTTAAATCAATCAAATGTCAGATAACAAACCAGTAATAAGAACAGATGCACCAGCTCCCGAGGGATTTGAAGGAGAAGGTTTTTTCGCAACAAAGCTGAGCAGTGTAATCGGGATGGCCAGAAAGTTTTCACTTTGGCCGTTACCCTTTGCAACCTCTTGTTGTGGCATCGAGTTTATGGCGACCCTGAACCCTACATATGACGCTTCAAGATTTGGTATGGAAAGAAACTCTTTCTCACCAAGACAGGCAGATATGTTGATGGTTTGCGGAACGATATCTAAAAAATTAGGACCTGTCCTAAAAGAAGTTTACACTCAGATGGCAGAGCCAAAATGGGTGGTTGCTGTTGGAGCCTGTGCTTCCAGCGGTGGTATTTTTGACACCTACTCTGTTTTACAGGGAATTGATAAAATTATTCCGGTGGACGTGTATGTTCCGGGATGTCCTCCAAGACCGGAGCAGATCATTGAAGGCGTAATGCAGGTTCAGGCTCTTTCAGAAAGCGAAAGCATCAGAAGAAGAGATATGCCTGAATATCAGAAATTACTAGATTCTTACAATATAAGCAACTAAGGGAAATGACAAACGAATTTGTATTAGAAGCCATCACAAGAGAATTTCCGGAATCTGTCATTTCAAGTTCAGAACCTTATGGAATGCTGACAATTGAAGTGAAGAAAGATGATATCAAAAAAATCATTCACTATTTGAAAGATTCATCTTTGGAATTCAATTTCCTTACCGATATCTGCGGGATTCATTACCCTGAGTTTCCGGATAAGGAAATAGGTGTAATATATCACCTGCACAATATGATGGCCAATTTCAGATTGCGTCTGAAAATCTTTATGTCCAGAGAAAATATCGAAGTTGATTCCCTTGTGGAATTATATGCCGGAGCCAACTGGATGGAAAGAGAGACCTATGATTTCTACGGAATTAAATTTAAAGGACATCCTGATCTGAGACCTATCCTGAATATGGAAGATCTCGGATACCACCCTATGCTGAAAGAATATCGTCTTGAAGATGGTACCAGAACAGATAAGGACGATAATATGTTCGGAAGATAAAAAGAATATAAATGATTAATGATGATTGGTTCATGATCAATTATCGCTTATCGATTATCAATTATATATTATGAAAGATAACTCATTATCTAATATACTTAACCAATACGAAAGTAAGGAGCAGATTGACGGACAGTTGTATACCCTCAATTTAGGACCTACTCACCCTGCTACCCACGGGATCTTCCAGAATATCTTAACGATGGATGGAGAAAGAATCCTTCACGCAGAGCAAACCGTAGGATATATTCACAGAGCATTTGAAAAAATTTCTGAAAGAAGGAATTATTCTCAGATCACTACCCTTACCGACCGTATGAATTACTGTTCTGCACCTATCAATAACCTTGGTTGGCACATGACAGTTGAAAAACTGATTGGTATTAAAGTTCCAAAACGTGTAGATTATATGCGTGTTATTTTGATGGAATTAGCCAGAATCGGTGACCACCTGATCTGTAACGGGGTAACCGGAATGGATGCAGGAGCTATTACAGGTCTTACCTATATGTTCATCGAAAGAGAACGTATTTATGACATGTACGAGCAGATCTGCGGAGCAAGAATGACAACGAATATGGGAAGAATCGGAGGATTTGAAAGAGATTTCACTCCGAAATTCCATGAGTTATTAAAAGATTTCTTAAAAACTTTCCCTGCCAGATTTAAAGAATTCGGTACTTTACTGGAAAGAAACAGAATCTTTATGGACAGAACTATCGGAGCAGGAGCTATTTCTGCAGAGAGAGCATTAAGCTATGGTTTTACAGGTCCAAATCTACGTGCATCAGGAGTAGATTATGATGTGAGAGTGGCACAGCCCTATTCTTCTTACGAAGATTTCGATTTCATTATTCCGGTAGGAACTGCAGGTGACACTTACGACCGTTTCATGGTCCGTCAGCAGGAAATCTGGGAATCTCTTAAAATTATCAACCAGGCATACGACAATCTTCCGGAAGGGCCATTCCATGCGGATGTTCCTGATTTCTATCTTCCTGAAAAGGCAGATGTTTACAAGAAGATGGAAGCCCTGATCTACCATTTCAAAATTGTAATGGGTGAAACAGAGGTGCCTAAAGGAGAAGTATACCACGCTGTAGAAGGAGGAAACGGAGAATTAGGATTCTATCTGGTGAGTGACGGTGGAAGAAGCCCTTACAGACTTCACTTCAGAAGACCATGTTTCATCTATTACCAGGCATATCCTGAAATGATCACAGGTTCTGTAATTTCAGACGCGATCGTTACGATGTGTAGTATGAATATTATTGCGGGAGAATTAGACGCATAATTGAAATTATAAATTTTAGATTATAGATTTTAAATTAATCTAAAATAAGTGTTCAATATAAATAAAAAAAATGATAAGATTTTTAGACTATGATTTTTCATCTAAAATCTAGAATCTAAAATCTAAAATCTTTAAATATGAGCGAAACAATAGCTTTTAAACCGGAAAGTTTAGCACAGGTACACAAAATTATCGCAAGATATCCTGAGGGAAGACAAAAGTCTGCCCTTCTTCCTGTACTCCACTTGGCACAGAAAGAATTCGGAGGATGGTTAGACGTTCCTGTGATGGATTATGTTGCTGAATTATTAAGTATTAAGCCAATTGAAGTATATGAAGTAGCTACTTTTTATACCATGTTCAATATGAAGCCGGTTGGTAAATATGTTTTGGAAGTATGCAGAACCGGGCCTTGTATGGTGTGCGGAAGCGAAAAAATCCTTGACCATATCAGAACCAAACTGAACATTAAAGACGGGGAAACTACCGAAGACGGAATGTTTACCCTAAAGCCTGCCGAATGTCTTGGAGCTTGCGGATACGCACCGATGCTGCAGCTTGGGAAATTCTTTCACGAAAATTTAACGATAGAAAAAGTAGACGAAATCCTTGATCTTTGCAGACAGGGACAGGTTGCTGTAGATTAATAAAAATTTAAAATTTACATTTTAGATTTTAAGTCAACTTAAGTTTTAATAATAAATGCAAAAAGCTAAAAGCCAATTGCAACAAGAAAATAACATGAGTAAAAAACTTTTACTTAAAGACGCACATATAGAAGGCATTCGTTACTTTGAAACCTACCGTAAACAGGGAGGTTACACCGCAGCTGAAAAAGCCTTGAAAATGACCCCTGACGAAATTCTTGAAGAAGTAAAAGCTTCAGGACTTCGTGGACGTGGTGGAGCAGGATTCCCGACAGGAATGAAATGGAGCTTTCTGGCAAAACCGGAAGGCGTGCCAAGACACCTTGTCGTAAATGCTGATGAATCTGAGCCGGGAACTTTCAAGGACAGATATCTGATGGAATTTCTTCCTCATTTACTGATCGAAGGAATGCTGATCTCATCTTTCTGCTTAGGTTCAAATGTTTCCTATATCTACATCCGTGGAGAATATTCATGGATTCCTGATATTTTAGAAGAAGCGATTGAAGAAGCCAAAGCAGCAGGATTTTTAGGTAAAAATATCATGGGAACGGGCTTCGACTGTGAAATTTACGTTCAGAGAGGTGGTGGAGCCTATATTTGTGGTGAAGAAACCGCATTGCTTGAATCCCTTGAAGGTAAAAGAGGAAACCCAAGATTAAAACCACCTTTCCCGGCTGTAAAAGGACTTTGGGAAAGACCAACAGTGGTAAATAATGTGGAATCTATCGCAGCCATCGTTCCAATTATTGATATTACAGGAGCTGAATACGCTAAAATAGGAGTAGGAAGATCTACAGGTACAAAATTAATTTCTGCCTGTGGAAACATCAACAAACCGGGAGTGTATGAAATCGATATGACCATTACGGTTGAAGAATTCATTTATTCTGATGAATATTGTGGCGGAATTAAAGACGGAAAAAAATTAAAAGCTTGTATTCCTGGAGGAAGCTCTGTTCCGATTGTTCCTGCTAATTTATTATTGAGAACTGTAAACGGAGAGCCAAGATACATGAACTACGAATCATTAGCTGACGGTGGTTTTGCTACCGGAACGATGATGGGTTCAGGAGGTTTTATCGTTTTAGATGAAGATCAGTGTATCGTGGAGCATACTATGACTTTAGCGAGATTCTACAATCACGAAAGTTGTGGACAATGTACGCCTTGCCGTGAAGGAACAGGATGGATGTACAAAATCTTGAAAAAAATTGAAAAAGGAGAAGGAAAAATGGAAGACATTGACCTTCTTTGGGATATACAGAGGAAAATAGAGGGAAATACTATTTGTCCGTTGGGTGATGCCGCAGCTTGGCCGGTTGCAGCAGCGATCCGCCATTTTAGAGATGAATTTGAATGGCACATTAAAAACCCGGAACTATCACAAACACAAAATTATGGATTGGCAAATTATGCAGACCCAATTCCGGCTGTTGAGAAAAATGCGTAGTAAAAAAATTAATGAAGAAGTTATTGGTTGTCGGCTTAATGATGTCGGGGTTTATTGCTTTTGGGCAAGTAAAAAAAGATACATTAAATAAAGAATATAAACTGGAGGTCACTCCATACAAAGCTGAAAAGAAAGAAAAACCTTTACCATTAAGTAAAAAAGGTCAGGTCTTCGTTTTTTACGGATGGAACAGAGGAGCTTTCAGCAATTCTGACATTCATTTTACCGGAAACGGATATGATTTTCAGTTGAATAATGTACAGGCCAGAGATAAACCTACGAAGTTCGGAATCGTTTATATCGATCCAAGCTGGTTTACCGTAACGCAGTACAATTTCAGAATAGGATATTTTATAAAAGATAATTTAGCCTTGGTTTTAGGAATAGATCATATGAAATATGTGATGAAACAGGACCAGACGGTTGATTTTTCAGGAACAATTTCAGATCCTAAATATGCAGCGATGGTTCATAACGGACAGGTTAATTTAGCAGACACCGAGTTCCTTACTTTCGAGCATACGGACGGACTTAATTATGAAAATTTAGGTCTTGAGAAATATAAAAATCTTATTCATAGGAAAAATATAGATTTGGTATGGTCTTATGGAGCGGGAATCGGGGTAATGTTTCCTAAAAGTAATGTAAGGCTTTTTGGAAATGAAAGAAGCGACCGTTTTCATGTTGCAGGAATGGGAACCGATCTTAGATCCAGCCTTAACCTGGTTTTCTGGAAAAACTGGATGATCAGAGCAGAGGCAAAAGCAGGATATATCAATATGTGGGATATTAAAACCACATTAAATAACAAGCCGGATAAAGCCCGTCAGGATTTTGTTTTCGGACAGGTTCTTGCAGGAGTGGGATATACATTTAACACGAAGAAGTATAATTAAAATATAGCTTAACGCCCTAAAAGCATAAGCGAAAGCATAGAATATGAGCGAAGAGGTTAAAAAATTCAAAATAACTATAGACGGACAGACCACTGAAGTCTTGCCTGGAACTTCTATTTTGGAAGCTGCCAGACAAATCGGTGGAAAATCTGTACCTCCTGCAATGTGCTATTACAGCAAATTGGAAACCAGTGGAGGGAGATGTAGAACTTGCTTGGTTGAAGTTTCAAAAGGATCCGAAGCAGATCCGCGCCCTATGCCAAAATTAGTTGCGAGTTGCAGAACTAACGTGATGGACGGTATGGAGGTGAAGAATCTTTCTTCCGAAAAAGCTCAGGAAGGCAGAAAAGCCGTTACCGAATTCCTATTGGTAAACCACCCTCTGGACTGTCCTATTTGTGACCAAGCTGGTGAATGCCACCTTCAGGATCTTGGGTATGAACACGGAAACCTTGAAACCAGAACCGAATTTGAAAGAAACACTTACGAAGCAGACGATCTTGGTCCTAATATCAAGCTGAATATGAACCGTTGTATCCTTTGTGCAAGATGTGTATTGGCAGCAAACCAGTTAACAGGTGAAAGAGAACACGGAATTCTTTTCAGAGGAGATCACGCTGAAATTTCTACCTATTTAAATAAAGCTTTGGATAATGACTTCATCGGAAACATTATTGATGTTTGCCCGGTTGGAGCATTAACAGACAGAACTTCCCGTTTCGCAAGCAGAGTTTGGTTCACAAAACCAATGAATGCTTCTTGTAAATGTGATAAATGTTCAGGAAAAGCCGTAGTTTGGATGAAAGGTGACGAAATTGTAAGAGTTACTGCCAGAAAAGACCAGTGGGGTGAAGTGGAAGAATTTATCTGTGATACCTGCCGTTTTGAAAGAAAAGAACTTTCTGACTGGAATATTGAAGGTCCTAGACATATCGACAGACATTCGGTAATTTCATTGAACCACTACGAAAAACCTAAGGATGAGCTAAGAGTATTAGACAATCCTATGGCCAAAGAAATCAGTGAAAAAGACGAAAAATTATAACAAATTATAAATTTTAAATTATAGATTTTAAATTCACAATCTATAATCTAAAATCTAAAATCTAAAATTCAGAATGGATTTACTAACATTTAAACTTATACTTGTACTGGCACTTTTCCTGCTGTCTCTTACGATAGCCGCCTACTCTACCTGGGCAGAAAGAAAAGTTGCCTCTATCATGCAGGATAGAATTGGTCCCAACAGAGCAGGGCCTTTCGGATTGCTGCAGCCACTGGCCGATGGTGGAAAGTTTTTCTTTAAGGAAGATTTTACTCCTGCCAATGCTGAAAAGTTTCTTTTCGTATTAGGACCGGCTTTGGTCATGTTTATTTCATTGATCACGGGAGCAGTTATTCCTTGGGGTAAAACTTTGAATTTCGGTGGAGTTTCTTATGATTTACAAGTAGCAAATATTGATGTTGGAGTACTTTTCATCATCGGAATGGCTTCCATCGGTGTATACGGAATTATGATCGGAGGTTGGGCTTCCAATAACAAATATTCATTATTAGGAGCTATCCGTGCTTCTTCCCAGATGATCTCTTACGAATTGGCGATGGGATTGGCTTTACTTTCTATCATCATGATGACGGGAAGTTTAGATTTAAAAGAAATTACAGAAAGCCAGACTACAGGAAAGCTTTGGGGAGTTATTCCATGGGTTTCCGGACTGAACTGGAATATTTTCTACCAGCCGATTGCTTTCCTGGTATTCTTTGTTGCTGCTTTAGCAGAAACCAACAGACATCCTTTCGATTTACCTGAATGTGAATCTGAACTGGTAACAGGATATTCTACAGAATATTCATCCATGAAATTAGGTTTATACATGTTCGGTGAATATGTAAACATGTTTATCTCCAATGCTTTCATGGTTGTTCTTTTCTTTGGTGGATATAACTATCCGGGAATTGAATGGGTAACTCAGCACTGGGGTGAAAACACTGCAGGAATCTTGAGTATCGTAGCATTTTTAACAAAAACGGTAATCGGAATTCTGATCTTTATGTGGATCAGATGGACGCTTCCAAGATTTAGATATGACCAATTGATGCACTTAGGATGGAAAACTCTGATCCCAATGGCATTGGTAAACCTGCTGATTACAGGAGCTGTAATTTTAGCATTTGGAAATTAAAAATTAAAATTAATTAAGATAACAGGCAAGATTAGTCTAAAATCTAATGTCTAACATCTAACATCCATAATTAAATGAAACTTACGAACAGATCAAAAGTTGTTTCCAATAAAGAAATGACCCTTGCTGAAAAGATCTACCTTCCTGCCATTTTTACAGGAATGGGGATTACGTTTAAGCATGCTGTAAGAACCGTTATAAAAGGTGCTCCCGCAGTATATTCATATCCGGAAGTACAGAAACCGAGAACTACCATCTGGAGAGGTCAGCACGTTCTGAAAAGAGACGAAGAAGGCAGAGAAAGATGTACGGCTTGCGGACTTTGTGCTGTGGCCTGTCCTGCAGAAGCCATTACCATGACGGCTGCAGAAAGAACAAAAGAGGAAAAAGGACTTTACAGAGAAGAAAAATATGCATCAGTATATGAAATCAATATGCTGAGATGTATTTTCTGCGGAATGTGTGAAGAAGCCTGCCCCAAATCTGCAATTTATCTTACAGACAGATTGGTAGATGTAGAAACCAACAGAGGTTCTTTCATCTATGGAAAAGATAAATTGGTTGAAAAAATAAATGAAAGGATTGACATTACGACAAGACAATCCGAGAAACAAAAAAATGCGGTAAAATAATGGATCAGTTTTTATTTTTCTTGGTGGCGTTTTTAGCAGTAGCTAGTGCAGTATATTTTGTATTTGCAAGAAATCCTCTCTATGCTATTCTGTCATTAATTGTTACGATGTTTTCCATTGCGGGAATGTACATTCTTCTGAATGCCCAGTTCCTTGCAATCATTCAGATTATAGTGTATGCCGGAGCCATCATGGTATTGTTCCTATATATCCTGATGATGCTTAACCTTAATAAGGAAGACGAAAGTAAGAAGGGCAATACTTTAAAATTTGTCGGAGTTTTTACAGCAGGTCTTCTGTTAATTGGAGTTTTAGGCGTATTCAGAGGCGTTAAGGACAATCACATTGTTGTTGAAAATGTAGACAGAGGCGTTGGTCTTACGAAAAATCTGGGGAGACTTTTGTTTAACGAATATGTTTTACCGTTTGAGCTTGCCTCCATCCTTATTTTGGCTGGTATTGTAGGTGCGGTATTAATCGGTAAAAAAGATTTATAAAATTATGGGAGAAGTAAATACATTTATACAAAGCGTCCCTCTTAACTATTTCGTTATCCTTTCTTCAGTATTATTCTGTTTGGGAGTATTGGGAGTATTGTTGAGAAAAAACGCTATTGTTATTTTGGGCTGTGTAGAGCTTATGCTGAATTCTGTAAACCTTTTATTGGCTGCTTTTTCAGCGTATAAAGGAAACGGAGACGGACAGCTTTTAGTTTTCTTCATTATGGTGGTAGCCGCCGCTGAAGTAGCGGTAGGTCTGGCAATTATTGCTATGCTGTATAGAAATACCCGTTCTGTAGATGTTAGTATATTTAATAAATTAAGAGGATAAGGAATGGAAAATTTAGTGTATGCAATAGTACTTTTACCACTTTTAGGGTTTCTTATTAACGGGTTATTCGGGAAAAATCTTCCAAAAATATTGGTAGGCTCTCTGGCTACAGCAATGGTTTTCGGATCATTCTGCATCGCTGTAAGCATTTTCATGAACATGGATTCTGAAAGTCAGCCTATCATCGTAAAAGCTTTTGAGTGGTTTACAGTAAACGGGATCCAGATTAATGTCGGATTCCAGATTGATCAGCTTTCATTAATGATGGTGATGATCATTACAGGTATTGGTTCTCTTATCCATTTATATTCTATCGGATATATGAGCCACGACAAAGGCTTCTATAAGTTTTTTACTTATTTGAATCTTTTCATCTTCTCTATGCTACTTTTAGTGATGGGAAGCAATTACCTGATCCTGTTCATCGGATGGGAAGGAGTTGGTCTTTGTTCTTATTTACTAATTGGATTCTGGTATACCAATGAAGAATATGGTAAAGCAGCAAGAAAAGCTTTCATCATGAACAGAATTGGTGACCTTGCCTTACTGATCGGGATCTTCATGATCGCTTCTCAGACCAATGCAGTAGATTACCTTACCGTAGCACAGAACGCTTCAAAATTTGAATTAGACGGAACAGTAATTATCTTTATTACAGCCAGTTTATTTATCGGAGCTACCGGTAAGTCGGCTCAGGTTCCTTTATATACATGGTTACCGGATGCAATGGCCGGTCCTACTCCTGTATCAGCGTTGATTCACGCAGCTACAATGGTAACAGCAGGGATCTATTTAGTGGTAAGATCAAACTTCTTATTCACTTTAGCACCTACCGTTCAGGGAGGAATTTTATTCATCGGGTTCTTAACGGCTGCTTTGGCAGGATTCTATGCACTTCGTCAGAACGACATCAAAAAAGTATTGGCCTACTCTACCGTTTCACAGCTTGGATTTATGTTCATTGCTTTAGGATTGGGAGCTTATACAACAGCGATGTTCCACGTAATGACGCACGCATTCTTTAAGGCTTTATTATTCTTAGGTGCAGGTTCTGTGATCCACGCCATGAGTAACGAACAGGATATGCGTTTCATGGGGGGGCTGAAAAAATACATTCCAATCACTCATGCAACTTTCCTTATCGGAACGTTAGCAATATCAGGTTTCCCTTTATTATCAGGGATGATCTCTAAAGACGAAATTTTAGTAGCAGCTTTCGCTAAAAATCCAATCTATTGGGTATTTTTATTCATTTTAGCGGCTATTACAGCAACATACATGTTCAGACTGTACTATTTGACATTCCACGGAGAATTCAGAGGGACAGAAGATCAGAAACACCATTTACACGAAAGTCCAAAAAGCATGACTTTACCATTGATCGTATTGGCTATCCTTTCTGTGCTTGGAGGTTTAATTAACCTTCCTCACTTCATCGGACATGGTCATTATGCAAAATTAATGGAATGGTTGAAGCCGGTTCTTACCGAAGAAAGCTTTAAACAGATGGAAGCTACTCTTTCGGGAGTGCCTTTCGGAACTGAAATGATATTATTAGCAGCCACAGTGCTGATGTTCTTCTCCGTATGGTTTATTGTAAAAAACACTTACGTAAAAAAGAAAAAGATGGCACTGGCAGAAGAGAGCTACACCGGATGGGAAAAGCTTTCTGCTAAAAAACTATATGTAGACGAACTTTACAATGCATTGATTGTAAAAACTGTTGAAGGATTAGGACGCGGAGGAAAGATGTTTGATAAAGGGATCTTAGACCGTTTTGTAGACTTCGTTGGCGAAGGCGCTGAAGACAGCGGAAAAGCCATGAAGCGTATCCAGAACGGAAATGTAGAGACTTATATTCTTATCATGTCTTTAGCAGTGGGAATTATACTGATTGTTAACTTTATATTACAATAATGTCGGGTTTATTATTAACATTATTACTATTACCTCTTGTAGGTTCGGGATTAGTTTTTGCATGGAAAAATAAATCCAGCAAATACTTGGCGCTAGGAATTGCATTGATCCAAATGCTTATTACTTTCTACATTGCAGCGGATTTTGATTTTAATCCGACGGTAGACAGTGTATTGCAGCACGAGATCAATTATCCTTGGTCACAGTTTATTAAAAGCTCACTTCATTTCGGAATTGACGGAATGAGTCTGCTTCTATTATTGTTGACCAATATCTTGACGCCGATCATTATTTTATCTTCTTTCAACGAAAATGTAAACTACAGAAATACATTCTATGGTCTGATCCTGCTGATGCAGTTCGGTCTTGTAGGGGTGTTCACTTCTTTAGACGGATTATTATTCTACATTTTCTGGGAAGTAACCCTGATTCCGATCTGGTTTATTGCCGGACTTTGGGGCCAGGAAAATAAAAGATTTGAATTCACCACCAAATTCTTCGTCTATACATTCGTTGGGTCATTATTTATGTTAGCCGGATTGATCTATGTGTACAACCACTCTGCATCATTCGCTTTAACAGATTTATATAATGCTCAGCTTAACGAAGTACAGCAGACGGTGGTATTCTGGTTTATCTTCTTTGCATTTGCAGTGAAATTACCGGTATTTCCATTCCATACATGGCAGCCGGATACGTATACCTATTCTCCTACTCAGGGATCCATGCTTTTATCAGGGATCATGCTGAAGATGGCAGTGTACGGTGTTATCCGTTATTTACTGCCGATCACACCAATTCCAATTGCAGGAATTTCGGGGCAGATTGTCATTATCCTTGCCATTGTAGGAATTGTTCATGGTGCATTAATAGCCATCATCCAGACTGATATGAAAAGAATCATTGCGTATTCTTCTTTCTCTCACGTAGGATTAATGGTAGCAGGGATCTTCTCTTCTGCAGTAATTACCTTAAGAGGAACATTCAATATTGAAGGAGCTGAAGGTGCATTAGTGCAAACTTTTGCACACGGTATCAACGTAGTTGGATTATTCTATTGTTGTGATATTTTATACAAGAGATTTAAATCAAGAGACATCAGACAAATGGGAGGTTTAGCGAAAGTGGCTCCGAAATTTGCCGTGTTGTTCCTGATCATTATACTAGGTTCAATGGGAGTTCCATTGACTAATGGGTTCATTGGGGAATTTATTCTGTTGAAATCAGTCTATGACTTTAACGGATTGGCAGCCGTAATCGCTGGTCTTACCATCATTCTTTGTGCCGTTTACCTATTGAGATTCTACGGAAGAGCAATGTTTGGGGAAGGAGACGAAGCTGTTTTAAGTACCGCAAAAGACCTATCCGCTGTAGAATTCTCAGTATTGGCAAGTTTAGCCGTTTTTGTAATCGTCTTGGGTATTTTCCCACAGCCGATTATCGATATGGTGAATAGTTCGCTGACATTTATCTACACAGCGATGGGTAGCTAACCAGAAGATTAAAAGATTTAAAAATTAAAAAATTAAGAGATCCGGAAATGAGGAATCAGAAACTTAGTCTCGTCTCTCATGTCTCACCTCTCAAATCTATATTATGAGTGTTTTAATTATTGTTTTCCTAACAGCAGTTATTGCGTTATTTTCAGGAGTTTTCGAACAGGGAAAATTCGCAAGATACATTGGGATTTTAGGATTGATCATCGCATTATATGTAAGTTTCTTACCCGAATGTGCTTTCTTTGAAAAGTACAGACACATGTATGAATACACTGCAAATACTGCGTTATTCACCAAAATATCTATTGTAACCACCTTATTGTTATTCTTCCTGGGAGGTTTTGCATTCAGCAACCACAGAAGCCACCAGTCAGAATTATATGCATTGATGCTTTTTGCGCTTTGCGGTGGAATTACCCTTTTCGGATACCAGAATATGGTAACGCTTTTCTTAGGGGTAGAAATTCTTTCCATCCCGTTATACGTAATGGCAGGAGCCAACAAAACTGATTTAAGATCAAACGAAGCTTCAATCAAATATTTTCTGATGGGCGCCTTCGCAACAGGTTTCTTACTGTTCGGAATTGCATTTATCTACGGAAGTACAGGAAGTTTCGATTTATATAAAATCCAGGATTTTGGAGTTAAAAATCCTAAAGACGTTATGTTCATTTTGGGAGTTCTGCTTATCCTTTGTGCACTGGCATTCAAAGTAGCATTAGCCCCTTTCCATATGTGGAGTCCTGATGTATATGCAGGTTCCCCTTCACTGATTACAGCATTTATGGCGAGTGTAGTAAAGATCTCAGGATTCTTTGCCCTATTCAGATTAATGACCATCGGATTTGGAGGAGTGACTGAACAGTGGATCAATGTTTTTGGAGTATTCCTGATCATCACATTACTTTTAGCCAACGTTATGGGTCTTGCCCAAACCAATGCAAAAAGAATGTTAGCCTACTCTTCCGTTTCACATGCAGGATACATTGGATTGGTATTCTTTGGAATGACAAGCCTTTCTACCTATAACTTAGCCTTCTATTTATTTGCTTATGCACTATCAACGGTAGGTGTTTTCATGTGCCTGATTTACGTAGAAAAATTAAAGAGAGAAACTTCTTTCGGAGCTTTCAGAGGATTGGCAAAATCTGAACCCCTATTAGCGACAGTGGCTGCAATCTCTATGCTTTCAATGGCAGGAGTTCCGTTAACCGCTGGTTTCATGGGTAAATTTGCTTTATTCTCCCAGGCGATGAATTCTACGCATGGAGTTTTCTTAGTATTGGTAGCTGTACTGGGTTCTGCAGTATCTATTGCTTATTATCTTAGACTGATTATTTCAATGTTCTTCTTTAAAGATTCTACATTCAAATCATCAGAAAAAGTAACCCTTACTTACAATATCGTAGCGGTATTTGTCATTGCATCAATTATCATATTAGGAGTTTTCCCTGATCTGTTTGCAAGACAGTTCGGATTATAAAAATCCCAATATAAAATATACAAGCACAACTATTTTGGTTGTGCTTTTTTTTGTGCAAACATTTTTATAATTTTTTATACGACAACTTTTGACGTCCACCTCTGTTATCTTCGTCATATTAACCTTTTAAAAATATTAAATATGATTTCACCAGAAGATTTCGAATTAATAAAAACGTATGTAAATTCAAAAATTGATGATCTACCGCTGAGTTCTATAAATTTATGTCAATACAGTCATTTTGATGACCGTTTTAAATATGGATATTACCAAGAAGGAGACATTACTCAATTTCAATTTGAGAAAAAAGATGGCCGTGAATGCTTAAGGCTAAAGAGTATAACTAATAATTCCGGCTTTTATGCCAATGCCAATCATAATTTCAATGGAAACAGAGAATTAATTGGCAGGACTTTCACTATATCTTTCGATGTGTTTCCTTTATCAGAGATAGACCATTTCAATATCGGATTCTCAGGCATAGATCATGAGCATCCTGCTACAGTAACCAACCGCTGGCAAAGAGTTTCCTATACTCAGTTTATTGATCCCAGCCTGTTTCTCAATAACAGTACTCCATTATTCTGGATATTCACCGGTGATGGAATCAATGATTTTTATATTGCCAATCTGAGTGTTACTGAAGGACTTTATCCGTCAAATTATTATCCTTCAAAAGAAGATTTAACCTTAGGATTCCTGAGCAAGAATGCCAAAGGCTGGCTAGATCAGTTACTTCCAAAATCAGAAGCCCATATGGGATCATTAGTTCTCCCAAAAGGAATTCCCAAAACAGGCTATGATCCGGAAATCTGCCATATTGCATTTAATGGTAGCGACCTTATCTTAACTATAGAAGGAAGTCAATACAAATTAACAAAAACACAAATATGAAAAATATAACATTTTATAAAGGCGGGAAAAGTAGTTTTGTAATTGTTCAGCCTCAATCCCTTACTCAACAGGAAGAAGATGCAGTTAAATTACTAAAAGAAGAAATTCAAAAAGTATGCTCCATAATACTCCCGGTGCAATCTGATAATGCGCCTGTTCAGCATCATGAAATTATCATTGGAAATTGCCCGAACAGAAATACAGTATTCAGTTCAACTATTCCACTTGCCCATGATGAATTTTATCTTTTCAATAAGGATTCTACAATTTACATCAATGGTAATGGAAGGGGATTAATTTTGGGAGTAAGCTATTTTCTGGAAAATTATTTAAAAGTGAAAAAAATTAATGTGATAGGACGTGACAGTGCAAATCCGCAGGAGTCTTATAAGATCAAGGCTCTCAATGAAGTCTATATCACAAAATTCAGTTTTAATAGTCAAAAACCTGCCTTTTCATACAGATGGATCTCATCACAGGAAGCTTACAGTAAAAATTACTCTAATTTTAATAAGCTTTCTTACTGGAACATTGAACAGTTCCAGCCGGCTGAGTTGGAAGACGCCGGTGAGAGCGTTCATAATCTTACAAGACTTTTCGGGTATGATACCCATTATGCAACGAATCCGGAATACTATCCGCAAATTAATGGCAACAGAATAGCAGATTTCATGATTCCAGAACAATGCCGTAGAGCTCCCTGTTTGTCTCAGAACGGTGTTTTCGAAATTGTAAAGTCAGCTCTACAGCAGAAAATGAATGAAAAACCGGATAAACCTATCTGGAATCTTTCCCAACCGGATGGTATGACAGATTATTGCCAATGCTCGGAATGCGCTCCAAAACATGCACAGACTGGCGGATTTTCAAATACCTTATTCCCTTTTATCAACCGTATAGCCAGGGAATTCCCAAATAAAATTATAAAAACACTTTCTTATGTTGTAAGTGACAAAGTGCATACGGTAGAAACACTATATTCAAATGGAAATACTTTACAAGCAGGCAAAGTAGAACCTAATGTGATGATTATGTACTGCCCTACTACCAATAATAAGATTAAATCTATTGCATCTTCAAATGAGCCGATTGATGTTATTTACAGGGATACTCTTAATAAATGGTCCCAAAGCGGAGGGAAATTGTACATCTGGGAATATCTGGTTAGCTTTCCATATTTTCTGTTCCCATTTCCTACAATTCATATTTTACGAGAAAATTTAAGATATTATAAATCTCTGGGAATCAATTCATTCTACGCAGAAAGTACAAGTACGGAAGACAGTGCCTTAAGAGGTTTAAATACATATGCTTACGCAAGACTTTTATGGAATCCTGATGATGATTTGGAAGGAATAATAGCTGATTTTTGCAAAAACTATTATGGCAATGCTTATAAGGAAATGTTTCTGTTTATTATTTCTCTTTTGCGATATGCCCAGCAGGATGATTCGGGAATCTGGGAATCAATGGGAGATACAGCCAGTATGATAAAACATGCAAACCCTAATATAGCTGTTGAAAACACGACACTTTTCAGCATCAAGCATCTGAAAGAATTTTATAGCTATATCCAGACCGCTTTAGCAAAGGTGTCCCAGGATTCTGATGAATGGAAAGCTATCAAACGGGAAGAAATATGCTTAAAGCAGGTAGAAGTGGAAGCTTCATGCAAATATTCAAATCCTAAGAATCAGGTGGATTTTAACCAAGGTTTCTCTGACTATTTCAAACGGTTTGGAGGAGGTATTTATGGCAACACTGAAGAAGCAATGCTTAAAAACAGATGTTATGACCTAAAAAATAGCTGTCTTGCTTTTGACCCGGAAATCAAAATCAATGGATCACGGGACGCTTCATCATATGTCAGTGATGTTATTTGTGGATATGGCTATTGTCCTTAATTTTTCTAAGCACAACTTTTCGGTTGTGCTTTTGTAATAAGTAGAAAACTGCTAAATTTGAATAACATTGACCACCATGAAAAAAATCTTTATCACTTTATTGACTTCATCAGTCATTGCTGCAATGGTTTTTTATATAAGCAAAGACAAAACAGATGTGGGCAATTACCGAATGCTTGTCGCGGCTGTTGCTATCATATTTAGCGTACCACTAATGAAATTTCTGTTTCCGGTAACCAAAGAATTAAAGATCGGAACATCAGAATTTTATCCTAATCTTTTTCACAAAACTGCAGAATATTTTAAAAAGAAAAGAAGTAACAGATAATGTTTTATCTTTTCCCGGATTTTGTTTAAGAAAAGTAAGTAAAGGTATGCAAAATATAGTTTTCACCAATTTACAGCAGATTGGGAAGTGGCCTTTTTTTCATAACTTTACTTTAAAATTCAGATCTTGGCCAATCTTTATAAAAAAGACGCTCCATTTCAGGTTCTCATATCATTCAAAAAGTATTTGGATGTACTGGAACATATCCGGTACAACGACCGTCTGGAGTATAGGGTTAATTATGCTGAATCTTTAATTGAAAGGACAAAAAAATTTCCTGAGCTACGAGACGGATTCCTGAATGAAACTCTTCTCGAAAAACATGAAGACCTCATCAGGCAGATTCTTGCAGACCTCTTCCCTACCGGTCTTACACACAATGAAATCAAAGCGGCCAGTGTTCCGCTTTCCAAAACTACTTTCAATTATACCGAAAGATTTAAAAGCATACTTAAAGATGCCGGAAAGGATTTTGAAATAGAGCTGAGAAATATCGGGGACGATGAATTTTATGTATTCTGCTGCTGCCTTATTCTTCAGAGTTATTTCAAAAGAGATATCAAAAGCACCATGCCTCTCTATTATGATATCCCCAACAGGCTGGGAATCATGAAACATTATAAAATTACGGTCAATTCAGACTTTATAGAGGTTTACCCTACTGAAGAGGCAAAAATTCCGTCTGATGATGTGCTGGATATGCTGCTTGAAAATCTGGACGATTTTAAACTGTGGAAAAAATATTTCCCTTCAAAATCATGGATTTTAAAAGGTTTCACTATTGTTTCTCTTGTAGACTGTACTTCTGAAGTGGCGCTTTCTGATCTGAAATCGAGCATGATAGAAATTGACCCGGAGGATTTGAGCCCGGATGAAAATCTTGTTGAAATTTTCAAATCTTATTTCGATGTCCCGGAACTTAATTTCGGGCTTATGCTTTTCGATAAAAAAGATCAGAAACTCGGCAGACTTCCGATCTACGAAAATGTTTTTACCCATCACGTTCTGGATTTCTGGATCAATGCATTTGATGAAGAAACCCGGAAAAATACTTTTACCAATTTAAATCACAACTCCAAACCGATTGTTATCTCCAATGTCAATAAACTGGATGAAAATGTTAAAAGCCTACCTTCTTTTAGTATTTTAAGAGACAACAATATCAACAGCTTCATGGTGATTCCTATCATGAAAGACAATGAGCTTCTGGCTATTATGGAGTTTACATCTCCACAAGCCAATAGTTTCAATGGTTTGAAGCTGAAAAAAATGGAGTTTTTCACCGATATGATCCTTTTTTCCCTAAATAGGTTCAGCTTTGAAAAAAACTACCAGATAGAAGCCATTATCCAGCGTGAATATACCTCCATCCATGACAGTGTGGTATGGAAATTCAGAAATGAAGCCGAAAAATATTTCAATGCTTCGCTGGGAAAAAAAATGTACACGCTGAAACAGATCTCCTTCAAAAACCTGACACCCCTGTTTGGGTTCTCAGATATCCGTTCCTCTTCAGATAAGCGTTTTAATCTGATGCTGGAAGATATTAACCAACAGCTCGACAGCCTTCATGAAATTTTCACAATGATCAATTCAGATTCAGAGAAATATCTTCTGGCGCTGGATATTTTTGAAAACGAGCTGAACAACGAGATCAAAGCAGACACGGAGCAACGCCTTCAAAGGCTGCTGAGAGAAGAAATACATCCTTACCTGCAGGGAAAACTGGAAATGAAAGCAGACAAGGAAATAAAAAATAAGATCAAAGATTACTTTTTACAGGTTTTTACCCAGACCGATTTATTTTATGCCAACAGAAAAAGCCTGGATGATTCTATAACCCTCGTCAACCGGAAGCTGGCTGATATGCTGGATGAAGGCCAGGTGAAAGCACAGGAGCTATTCCCGCATTATTATGAAAGGTTCAAATCCGATGGTGTAGAGCACAATTTATACATTGGGCACAATATTGCACCGGATCTTCCTTATTCTTCAAAAGTGGTTCATAAATTAAGATACTGGCAGTTGAAAACAATGTGCAATATGGAGCGTGAATTCCAGAATTTCAAAAGAGATCTGCCCATCCAGCTGGATATTGCCTCGTTGATTTTTGTTTACAATGAAAAAATAGACATCCGTTTCAGAATGGATGAAAAACGTTTCGATGTAGACGGTGCTTACAATTCGTACTATGAAATTGTAAAAAAACGCCTGGATAAAGCACACGTTAAAGATTCATCAGAAAGAATTACCTGTCCCGGCAAGATCACCATCGTTTATTTCGGTATGGAAAACCAGAAAGAATACCTGGAATACATCAATAAGCTTCAGAAAAAAGGAATTCTGCAGAATGATGTGGAGTTTTTAAAAGTAGAAGATTTACAGGGAATTACGGGATTGCTGGCATTGAGAATTTCTTTGACTCAAGATTAATCTATAAAATAAGAATCCGGCTTTTTAAGCTCGCCCTGTGGCATTCCAGCCTGCTCGAAAATAGAGTATTCAATTGTTCTGCATAGGCTGTTCAGGGCAAGGTCATTTTCCTCCTCCCCAAAAGGTTCTCCGATCTCCTGGATAATAGCATCAAGGGCAATAAAGGTATAGCTGATTAAGAGAACGATCAGAGGCATCATCCAGTCCAGACTATCAACCAATCCAAACGGCAGCCAGAAACAGTACAGATAAACCGTGCGGTGAAGCAGAACACTGTAAGCAAAAGGTAAAGGCGTATTGTAAATTCTCTCACATCCTCCTGAAATATTGGAGAACTGGTTCAGCTGGTGATCCATAGAGGTCATCACGATTGTATCAATATTTCCTTTCTGCTGCTGTTCTTTCAGCCAGTCGGCAATAAAACCGAGAATGATGCTGGGAATAAATTTTTTATCTTTCAAATACTCCGCATGTTCCGGAGAAAGAAGTCTGGTTAAGTGCTCTGTCCCGGATTTATCTCTCAGCTGATCATTCAGTGACCAGCAGAATGCGGAAACCATTTTGATGATTTTTTCTTTTTCTTCTTTAGCACCGGGTGAGGAATCATTCACTAATGAAAGAATCTGTCTTGTCAAAGATCTTGTTTCGATGACCAATGATCCCCACAGCTTACGTCCTTCCCAGAAACGGTCGTAGCTTGCAGAATTGCAGAACCCCATGAAAATAGCCAGCGCAAGACCGATGAGCGTAAAAATAGTTGGATTAAGATGTACCTTATAGTCAAATATTTTTCCTTTAAAAAAATAGATGAGCAGGGAAAAAACTAAAATAACAACCAACTGGACAACAATTTTCTTCAATACAGAGCCTCTCCATATAAACAACATTTTCAGCCAGTTGGTCCTCTGTCTTACAATCATTAGTATGTATTTATATTAAAGCGAAAGAAAAGCATAGGCGAAAGAAAGCACAGAAATAATAATTCCTGCCATAAAGATCTTATACGTTATAGATAAAAGCTTGTATTTTCTGTCAAGCACTTTCCCCAGGAAATAAAGGTCTTTCACCATGGAATCGTAGATATAATCTCTGTCTTTGATCAGATCTTTCATAGCATTATGATAATCGTTGAACATCATCTGATGGAAATTTCCGAAGAACAGAAGATTTACCTTTCTGTCTGTGATATCCTGAGCCGTAAAATTAGTTTTCGTTACATTGGGTTTTGTAGATAAAATCGCAAATATAATTGTCAAAACACTTGAAAGCAACAGGATAAAGCTTGGAATGATCAGGTGGGCATTTTTAGGTGTGTCCAGCTTAGGAACCAGCACGGAAAGACAGACTGAAATAATGATAGCGTTAACCGAAAGCAGAATATTCGCCTTACTGTCAGCAATATCGCTCAGTCTGGTGTGATTGTTCAGCGTTACCCTGAATAAGGTATCTACACTTCGGTCAGGCTTTGTCTCTTTAGGTTCTTTCTTATTGTCTGAATTTTCTTTTTTATCCTCTTCTTTTTCAAGCTTTTTTTCTATTTTCTTTATGTTTTTCTTTTTCAGAGGCTCCCAGTTTTCCTTTGCATAATCCGTGTAATAGTGATGCTTGTTTTTAAGCATTTCAAGATTTCCTGCATTCCATTCATCATTGGAGAAACATTTTACATTGGTAAGTTCCCATTCTTTTCTCAGTGCATCGGAAATGTCATTATAATCGTGACTGGCAAAATGACTGCAGTCCGCATCTTTCACAATTTTTTCCAGAAGATTCTGCGGTTCATAAGTGATCTTTGTCGCCAGAATCAACTTAGAAACATCTTCAATATAAGTTTCAGAGTAATTTTCCTGCGTTAGAAAATCGGTAAGAATCTGCACACCTCTTTCCTCATGATTCTGGGCACATTCTACATAGCCTGTATCATGAAACCACAGCGCAAGCAGAACTTTTTCCTGATCTTCTTTAGATACAGGCGTATTTCGCAAGATCTCCTCTGCCTTATTAACGGTATAGGTCGTGTGAATAAAATTATGGTAAAAGTATACAGAAGATAACCTATCTTTGAATAAGATTTCGACATAATCTTTAGCTTTGTGTAAAATGCTCATTCCTGATTTTTTGTTAATGTAAATTTATGAATTTATCCTTTAAAACTCATTTAAAAAATACTTCTATTGCCTTTCGGGCAGTATTGTCTGCCGGAGTTCTCTATTCCTGCGCAACATATAACGTAAAAAAAGGTAAAAACTTATTTGAAGTTAAAAATTCCGACATCAAATCTGATAATGATTTTAAAATCTTCCTGATCGGGGATGTCGGAAATGCTGATGAGCCTCGGGCGCAGACCACTTTAAATTTACTTAAAAATAAACTGGATTCTGCAGATAGCAACTCTATGCTGATCTTTCTTGGCGATAATATCTATCCGAAAGGAATGCCAAAGGAATCAGACAAAGACTATGCACTGGCAAAAGAAAAACTTGAGAATCAGCTTGCCATCACCAAAAATTTCAAGGGAAAAACATTGGTTATTCCCGGAAATCATGACTGGAAAAACGGTCTGGATGGATTGAAAGCACAGGAAAATCTTGTAAAGGCTTACTTCAATGACAAAAAAGCTTTTCTTCCTAAAAATTCCTGCGGTATTGATGATATTAATTTATCAAAAGATATCAAGCTTATTGTGATCGATACGAAATGGGCACTAACAAACTGGGATCAGTATCCGGGAGTGAATAAAAACTGTCCGATCAAGACCCGTGAAGATTTCTTCACAGAATTTAAAGATCTTGTCACTAAAAATCAGGATAAAAGAATTATTGTTGCCCTGCATCACCCTATTATCAGCAGTGGAACTCATGCAGGGTTCAATTCTGCAAAATCACATCTTTATCCGCTTAAAAGCAAAGTTCCGGTTCCTGTAGTTGCCAGTGTGATTAATGTACTGAGAAGTTCTTCCGGCGCAAGTCTTGAGGATATCAATAACCAGCATTATGCAGATCTGGCCAACAGGTTAAAAAGCATTGTTCAGGATAAAGAAAACATTATTTTTGTTTCGGGACATGATCACAATCTTCAGTATCATGAAGAGAGGAATATCAGGCAGATCATCAGCGGCGCAGGTTCCAAAACGGATCCTTCCACTATTGCAGAAAAAACCGATTTCTCTTATGGAGGCAGCGGCTTTGCCGTTCTGAATATAAGAAAAGACCAAAGTACTGATGTGGAATATTTTTCTACAAAGGACAACAGTTTAAAAAAGCTGACACATATCTCTGTGATTTCAAAACCTGATGCATTTATTAATAATTATCCAAAAGATTTCCCGGCTACAGCCACTTCAAGTATTTATCCGGTAAAGCTTACCCAAAAAGGACCTGTTTACCGTTGGCTGTGGGGTGAGCATTACAGGAAATATTACGGGATTCCAATTGAGGCACCAACGGCAGATCTTACTTCCCTGAATGGCGGATTTACCCCTTTCAGAGAAGGCGGAGGAAATCAGTCGAACAGTTTGAGACTAAAGGCAGCAGACGGACAGGAATTTGTGATGCGAGGCGTGAAGAAGAGTGCCGTTCGTTTTCTGAATAATATGGCTTTCAAAAAAAGCACTTTCGGGAATGAGCTGAACAATACCTTTCCTGAAAAGTTCCTGCTGGATTTCTATACGACCAATCATCCGTTTACCCCTTTTTCAGTAGGAAATATGGCTGATAAGCTCGGTATTTTTCACAGTAATCCGAAATTATATTATATTCCAAAGCAATATGCTTTAGGAGAATATAATAAGAATTTCGGGGATGAAATGTACATGATCGAAGAACGCTTTTCTTCTGATCCTAAAACGCTGGCTTCACTGGACAATGCTAAAGATATTGTTTCTACAGATGATGTGCTGAAAAATTTCACCAAAAATTATAAATATTCCGTAGACCGGGAATCGTACATAAGAGCAAGGATCTTTGATATGCTGATTGGCGACTGGGACAGACATTCCGACCAGTGGAAATGGGCAGAATACCAGGACGGTGATAAGGTTGTTTACAAACCGATACCGAAAGACAGAGATCAGGCTTTCAGTAAATATGACGGGGCGGCTTTCAAGATTATCATGAATGTTCCGGCCATCCGCCACATGAAAACATTTAAGGATGAGATTAAAAGTGTAAAGTGGATCAATATGGAGCCTTATCCTTTAGATCTTGTCTTTTTAAAGGGAGCAACACAGGAAGAGTGGACGGAACAGGCAAAATATATTCAGGAACATTTGACGGATGCTGATATTGATGAAGCTTTCTCTAATCTACCGAAAGAGGTAAAAGATGAAACGATTGCTGATATTCAGAGAAAATTAAAGATAAGAAAAACAAAACTGCAGGATTATGCTGCGCAGTATTATGATGTACTCCAGGAAAAGGTTTCGCTGGCAGGAACAGTAAATCCGGACAAGTTTGTCATTACAAAAAACGGTCATTCCGTGAATGTAAAACAATATAAATTAGACAAAAACAAGGAAAATCCTGAGCTGGTTTTTGAGAAAACCTATGAAGATTCAAAAACGAAAGAACTTTGGATCTACGGTCTTGAAGATGATGATATTTATGATGTTGCAGGAGAAGGTAGGCCAAAGACGAATATACGACTGGTTGGCGGTTACAACCACGATGTTTATAATATTGCAGACGGAAAGAGTGTAAAGATTTATGATTTTAAATCCCAGAAAAATACGTACAACGGTTCAGGGACGAAAAATATTTCTGATGATTATGATATCAATACGTACAATTACAAGCATCCGAAATATAATTTTTTTGCCGGCTATCCGAATGCAGATTACAACCCGGATGATGGTGTGATTTTGGGAGTTCTGGCTAATTATACAGTGAATAACTTTATCCGTGATCCTTATACGCAAAAGCATAGCCTTAAAGTTAATTTCTATACGGCTACAGGTGGATTTAATGCGGCTTATAAAGGTATATTCAAAAAAGCAATATCGGGCTGGGATTTCAATCTTGATGCGGCGTACACTACCCCAAGATTCGCAGAAAACTTCTTCGGACTGTCTAATGAAAGTGTATACGATAAAGAAAATACGGAAAGAGAATATAACAGGGCAAGAATTTCCAAGTTCAATTTTGCACCGTCGATCTCTAAAAAAAGCTGGATGAACCTTCAGCATCAGTTCCAGCTGACGTTTGAGGATAATAAGGTGCAGAGAAATGGTGACCGCTTTGTGGATCAGTCTGCCGATGTAAGACCTGATGTTTTCAAAAGCCAGCAGTTTGCAGGGGCCAATTACACTTTCAGTTTCAAAAATCTGGATAATAAAGCTTTTCCTACTTTAGGACTTGAGTTTCTGGTCAATGCAGACTGGAAAACCAATCTTTCCAATACAGACAAGAACTTCTTTACTCTGAAAGGAAGACTGGCTATAGATCACAGAATAGATAAAAGAGGAAATTTTGTTTTTGCCAACTCCAGCAATGCAATGTGGATCAGCAATAATGACTTTGAATTCTACCAGGCAGCGAGTATTGGCGGAAATAACGGAATGAGGGCTTTCAGAAATGACAGGTTCTCAGGGAAATCTTATTTTACCAATAATTCTGAGATCCGGTGGGATTTCGGAAGGGTGAGAAATAACATTGTTCCGGCCAATATGGGAGTTCTGATCGGATATGATCTCGGACGTGTCTGGAACGACGGTGAGGATTCTAAAAAGTGGCATCAGTCTGTAGGAGCAGGATTCTGGCTGAGCGTTGTAGAAATGTTCTCTGCGAGACTGAATTACTTCTATGGTTCTGACGGAGGAAGAATCTCTGCAGGAGTAGGAATGACTTTCTAATTCTATCGCTTTTTTATTTATATTAAATTCTATATTAATAAAACAAGAGGGACAATTTTTGTCCCTCTTGTTTTTTATTTAATGTCAGATTTAAGCTTTTGCAGCAGTCATTATTTAGTTTTGAAGTCAAATTCAAATCTATATACATTCCCTCCTGTTTCCTTATCTTTTTCATCTGCGATCAGCAGGGTTTTATCATCCAGGAAAACAATAGCTTCTTTCTGTGAATTATGATTCAACGGCACTTTTTCAATTTTTGCCGTATTGAAGTTATCTGCTGTGAATCCAGAAAGAACATGGATATTTTTATGGGTAAGCAGAACGATCTTATCATTAGTACTGTTGATGGCGGCAGAAGTGATGGCAGCATCGCTGTACTTCCCTGCAAGCTTAAGTTTCCCTATCAATTTGGCTTCAAACTCCCCTTCTTTATTAGGAACCTGGAATACCAGGAAAGTTCCGTCAAAACCTTTGCTTCTGTTTTTGGTGAAGAGATAGAAGTTTCCGTTCATTTCTACGAAAGCTTCACAGTCATACAGCCAGTTTGATTTTTTTGGAGGGAATTCTGTCTGGCCTTCGTAATGAAATTTTGTCGTCTGGATCGCTTTTGTTGTTTTCTGGGAAGCATCTTTTAAATCTAACTTTAAAATAGCAAGATTCTGTCTGTTATTGTCATTATTTCCAAAATCCCCAATGTAAATATTTCCCTGAGCATCTTTTGTAATATCTTCCCAGTCATTGTTCTCAGCATTTTCTACCAGAACATCAGCTACCTGCTTGCCCTGCCTGTTTAATCCGTAAACCATGTTTTTATTTCCCTGATCTTCTATCGTCCAGATAATATTTTTATCATGAGATAAAGCAATTCCTGAAACTTCTTTCAGCTTTTTAGGAAGGGGAAATTCAACTGTTAAATCATCCGTTTTTGGGGAGTCCTGAGCTTTTGGATTACAGCTCCACAACAGGAAAGCAGACAGGGTAAGGATACGCAACATAGCTATTTATTTAATTTTTTAAACTGAAAATACGAGTACCGTATATTTTTCTCTAAGTTATTAATAATCTGCTGATGGTGAAGAAAAAAACCGGCAGCAAGTCCGATTAAACTTCCGATAATGGTATCCAGAAGTCTCGCATGCATCAGGTTTTCTACGTTATGATGAACCATACTTCCGGTTTCTGTCAAAAGAATGGTCAGCGGGGTTATAAAGATAACGGCAAAACCATAATTTCTGACAATCAGCAGCTCTATAATGAACTGCAATATGGTGATGATGATAATCATTTCTATTTTTGCAGGTTCAAAAAGCAGGATGAGCCATGCAAAACCTATTCCAATAAAGGTTCCAAGGATGCGGTGCATATTCCTTTGGCGGACATGCTCAAAATTCCTTCCCTGTATAATAGCTACTGCTGCAATGGAGATCCAGTAGGTGTTTTCAAATTTTAAAAGATGACCAATAATCAGTGTCAGCATCATAAAGAAACCGATAATACTGCTTTCTACAAATTTGGTATATCTTCTCTTTTTAAAACTTCTCCTTCTCGGAACAGAAAAAACATCTCCTTTTTCTATAAAAACAGAATATAGAAAAGCAAGAGTACAAGACAGAATTGCTCCCATAGCCACAAGTCCTACCCTTGCCGGAATCATTTCAAGGTCAAATTGGTAGGTACTTGCCATTGCTGCCAGCATAATAAAGAAAAAATTTCCCGGCGGAGGAATTTTAAAATAGGATGTTATAAAATGGGCCAGAAAGGCCACAACTCCCAAAGATAAAGCGGCCGTATATCCATTAAAGCTAAAAAATAAACTTATGGTAAAAGAAAAAACCATCCCAAATGCACATACCGCCAGGTGAATCATCCGCTGGGTGATAGGCGCAGAGGTGAAATATAAAATCGTAAGCGCTCCTAAACTTGACAGACTTCCGTAATTGGGTTTTCCTAAAAAATAGCCTATGAAAAGACAGCTTCCGATACAGAGTGCTGCAAGAAACGGAAAATGCCACTTCCTTTCTGTCTTTTTGAATTCCAGGAGATAGTGAAACCTATGATTTTCAGAACGCTCAGCTTCCATATTATGACATCAGTTTCGCTTTTTCCCACAACACATCCATCTCTTCCAGAGACAGATCAGCCAGCTTCAGATCAGATTTCTCAGCCAGATTTTCCATCTTCTGGAATCTTGAAATGAATTTTAAATTTGTTCTTTCCAGCGCAGAATCCGGATTAAGTCCTGAAATCCTTGCATAATTGATGAGTGAAAAAAATACATCGCCAAGTTCCAGCTCTTTTTTATGCGGATCAGTTTCCTCATGGAACTCCCGGATCTCTTCATCTACTTTTTTCCAGGCATCTTCTGCATCATGAAATTCAAAACCGATTCCCTTTACTTTATCCTGAATCCTGTAGGCTTTTACCAAACTGGGAAGACTTTTCGGAACGCCGCCCAAAATAGATGTATTGCCTTCCTTCAGCTTTAGCTTTTCCCAGTTCTGTTTTACTTCTTCCTCATCCTTCACTTCTACATCACCGTAAATATGGGGATGACGGAAGATCAGTTTCTCGTTTAAAGAATTGATGACATCCGCAATATCGAAACTCTCTTTTTCTGAACCTATTTTAGAATAAAAAACAAGATGAAGTAGCACGTCGCCAAGCTCCTTTTTGATTTCCTGTAAATCTTCCTGAAGTATAGCGTCAGAAAGTTCATAGGTTTCTTCTAAAGTTAAATGACGAAGAGACTGCAGCGTCTGCTTTTGATCCCACGGACATTTTTCACGCAGATCATCCATGATGTCTAATAATCTTCCGAAAGCTTCTAGTTTTTCTTGTCTGGTATTCATAAGTTAAGAATTGAAAGTAGTGCAAATTTAGGGTAAATCTTTATTAATAAAGTTCTTTTGTCTTTAAACAAAAACGAAACATTCAAGACTTGGAATCTTTTACTAAAAATAATTTCTGTTCTCTAAAAATTCCGAGATTGTGTATATTTAGTATTGCTGATTCAGTTTTAATTTATCCCGCACTTCAAACAGTAGTTTTTTTAGCGTTCACAGAATTTATTTTTACGCTATAGTCTCCTAAGTTGCCTTAAATCGGGTATAGAAAAACTCCCTGTCAGGAACTTTCTGACAGGGAGTTATATTTTACAATCCGGGATAAATTATCCTTTCTTGGTATGTGTACTTTTTGGAGCTGCTTTCGCGGCAGAAGTCGCTTTTACTTTTGGAGCAGCAGGTTTTTCAGCTTTTGGAGCTGCTTTTTTAGGAGCATCAATGCTTACTTCTTCTTTTGCACCTTCTAATGTTTCAGGTTCTGCTTTTACGAAGCTTTCAGGAGTAATGTACCCTGCTTTGTGAAGAATATTATACCATTGAGCCAGCTTCTTAATATCTGAAGCATATACTCTATCTGTATCATAATTAGGAAGAGAAGCCGTCATGAAATCCTTCAGAACATCATCAGAAGATTTGTGAGAAATAGCTTCTTTATAATCGTAATTCTTAGCAATATTTTCAAAAACTTCGAACAAAGGAACTTCTTTATCAAATGTAAACATAGCAATATTGTCTAATAAACTCACTTGACTAGAGTTTCCAATACTTACTTTTTTCTTGGAACTAACATCTTCAATAATGAAACCGTTTCTTAATTGAGAAACTAATTTGAAAAGTCCTGGCTTTCCGGAAATTGAAATTATTTTTTCTAACAGCATAATTTTATTTTTTGTAAATTCTGCAATCGGCTCAAGGCTTTTTGCTGTGTATTATTTTTTAATCCTTGTTTAATTACTTTGGAAATCTCATTTTGTAGCTAATGCTTACCTCACCCTGAGAGATCTTCGTCAGTTTACCTTTCACCAGTTTTTTCTTCAAAGTGCTTAAATGGTCGGTGAAAAGAACTCCTTCAATGTGATCATACTCATGCTGAATTACGCGGGCTCTAATATCGGAAAAAGTTTCTGTATGTTTTACAAAATTTTCGTCATAATATTCAATAACGATTGTTCCTTTTCTCTTTACATCTTCTCTTACATCAGGAATAGAAAGACATCCTTCATTGAATTTCCATTCTTCGCCGGATTCTTCAAGAATCGTTGCATTAATGAAAACTTTCTTGAAATCAGCCAGTTCGTCTTTGATATCTTCGTAATCTTCGTCGTCTGCAAGAGGAGTCACATCTATGACAAACAGGCGCAGATCCAGCCCGATTTGCGGCGCAGCCAATCCTATGCCGTTGGCACTGTACATGGTTTCGAACATATTATCTATAAGTTCCTGTAAACCTGGATAATCTTGGTCTATATCTTTTCCTACTTTTCTCAAAACAGGATCTCCAAAAGCTCTTATCGGTAAAATCATCTTGTTCTTTGTTCTAAAAAATTCTGCAATATAATCGTTGCGCTTACTTTATCTATCAACCCCTTTTCCTGTCTCTTCTTTTTACTTTTTCCACTTTGGGAAATAAAAAATGAAGCCATTTTGGAGGTAAATCTTTCATCAAAACGGTGAACCGTAATTCCTGGAAATTCTTTCTGAAATTCTCCAATGAATTTTAAAATATCGGTCTCCACTTCGGAAACGTTTCCTTTCAGATCTATGGGAAGCCCTACCACCACTTCATCCACTTTATTTTCGATGAAATATTTCTTTAAAAAATCCATCAAAACCGGAGTCTGGATGGTGTCCAGACCGCTGGCAATGATCTGCATATCATCTGTTGCAGCGATGCCGCAGCGTGCCTTTCCATAGTCTATTGCAAGGATCTGTCCCATAAGTGTGCAAATTTAGTAAAATTTAATGATTTTATTCATAACGCAGCTTTTTTATGGAAATGATGTTTTATTCCATTATTTTTTTTATAATTTTAATCTTCCAAAAAACGAAAATATGAAGAAACTCATCCTCGTAAGACATGCGAAAAGCGACTGGCCGGAAGAAACAGAGGACTTCGACAGACCCTTGGCAGACAAGGGATTGGAAGACGCCATGAACATGTCCAGATTCATGAAAAGCAATAACATTTCTATTGACCGGTTTGTTTCCAGTCCGGCAGTACGTGCATTAAATACATGTAAAATATTCAACCAAACCTATCAGCTGAATGTCTCTACAGAAGAGAAGCTTTACAATCCTTCAGAAAGGAATTTTGAATCTGTAATCTACGATCTGGATGACAGCGTAAGCTCTGTAGCTCTCTTTTCACATAACAACGGAATTTCCAATTTTGCAAATTCAATTTCTGAAGATATTTTTCATTTTCCAACCTGCGGAGTAGCCGGTTTTGAAATCGACTGCAATTCGTGGTCTGAATTTGACGGTGCCGGTAAAAAACTTCTGTTTTTTTATGAGCCAGGGAAAATATAGTTTCATCTTTTTTACCTGATTATTTTCCATGTTCCTTTTTCCATGTCAGAAAAAGGAGAAGACTTATTTCGAAGCAATTGCTTTCAATAGTGTTCCTCTTCAAAAGACTAAAGCCTACACATCCTGCATAAAAAAACGGGCTAAAGCCCGTTTCTATTGAATATTTTTTATTTCCCTTATTTTACTTTTTTCAGATCGAGATCATCGAAATCGAAGCTAAAGTCCGTAACATCAGAGATAGGCTTTAATCTTGCAGATTCTGCTTTTCCGGTTTCATCATAATCGAAAATAATGTAGGCATCGGCATCATAGCTTCTGTCGTCCCATTTAATGATAAATGAGTTATTGGAATAAGGAAGCAGTTCCCCTTTCAGTCTTGGAGAATTTTTGCATGCAATTCTGTAGGTATTTCCCTGCTGTACAATTTCAACATCTCCAAACCATTGGTCATTATATTTTCCGGTGAACTGTTCTGCTTTTGGCTGAAGGTTTTTATCTTTTTTAAAGGCATCAGATTTAGCGAAAGCTTCTTTTTTCTGCTTGTCATATTCCATGTTTACTTTTGACATTCTCTCACCGTAGGTTTTCAGCCAGTTTCTGTCTGCCATGCCTAGATAAGAATCTTTTACAGTGTTTGTAATCGTGTTGAAAGCGGCACCGGACTGCTGGTTGGTAAGTACAACAATTCCTAATTTCATATCAGGAATCAGGGTAAACTGGGTAACCGTCCCAATCAAACCGCCGGTATGCTGAATTTGTTTGTGACCTTTCACATCGCTTAGGAACCATCCCAATCCGTAGCCGTAAAAGCTCGTGTCATAAGGATTTTTCATGGCAACTCTATCAGGAATCTGCAGACTCCATAACTGCTGAACATTCTTATCTGAAACGAGTTTCTTACCGTCTTTGGTCGTGAAATTATTTAAAAGACATTCTGCCCAAGTGGTCATATCTTTAATATTACTCATGATTCCGCCCGCTGCATTTCCGGTTTCATTCCAATCATGGGGAACTGCAATGGCTTTTCCGTCTACCGGAGCATGAGCATCAATCTTATTGGATACGGCCTTAGCTCTGTTGTAGCTTCCAAAACTGGAAGTCATTCCGACAGGTTTCATAATTCTTTGCTCTATAAATTCGGCCCAACTGAGTCCGGAAATCCTGTGGATCACTTCTCCGGCTATGATGAACATGATATTGTTATAGTCTAATGTTGTTCTGAAAGGGTTTTCAGGCTTCAGGTATCTTACATTGTGAACAATATCATTCACAGTCAAATTTCCGCCTTCCGGAAAAAACATCAGATCGCCTTGTCCTAGTCCCAGTCCAGCTCGATGGGTAATCAGATCTTTAATGGTTATATTTTGCGAAACGTATGGATCATACATCTGAAATTCAGGGATGTATTTTGAAACTTTATCATCCCAGTTCAGCTTTCCTTCATCGGCTAAAATAGCAAGCGCTGTACAGGTAAACCCTTTGGAATTGGATGCAATACCTACCAAAGTATTATCGTCCATTGGCTGTTTGGTGGTAAGAGAACGTTGCCCGAAACCTTTGGAATAGATCACTTTTCCGTCTTTTATTATGCCTACAGACATTCCCGGCACATCGAAAGTCTTTAAAGTATTCTGGATGAGCTCATCCAATTTTTTTTCTTCAACCTGGGCATTAAACAGGCCCACTGCCGCTAGAAAAAATAGAAAAGAAAATTTCTGCTTCATTTTTTTAATTTTTTCAAATTTAATAAATATTCAATGATGCCTGTTTTATTACCTAAGTTTTATTTATTTAAGATTTACAAGATTCAATAAAATTTAAATCTTTCATAACTTTGCAGAAATATCAGATCTTCATGACCAAAATTCTCCTCCTTTCCGATTCTCATTCTTATATAGATGACCGTATTTTAGAATATGCTTCTCAGGCTGATGAAATATGGCATTGCGGTGATTTCGGAAGTATAGAAGTTATTGAAGAACTGGAAAAAATAAAGCCTTTAAAAGGTGTTTATGGAAATATAGATAATGCGAAGATCCGAGCTGAGTTTCCTGAGGTGAACCGTTTTTTCTGTGAGAATCTTGAGGTTCTGATGATCCATATCGGAGGTTATCCAGGAAAATATACGCCTTTAACCCATAAAGAGATTTCTGCAAAGGCTCCTAAACTATTTATTTCAGGGCATTCTCATATTCTGAAGGGTATGTTTGACCAGAAAAACAATTTGCTTCACCTAAATCCCGGTGCATGTGGTAAACAGGGATGGCACAAGATGAGAACAATGATGCGCTTCGTTGTGGAAGGTGATGAGATTAAGGATCTGGAGATCATTGAATTGGGGCCGAAAATTTAATTTTAAGAATAGATATGAAGATCGGATACCAAGTTTCTGTAGTAGATGAAGATTTAAGCGGGATTATTACTTCCGTGAACGGAAATATTGTGGTTTTTAAGGACGAATATGGATTTACCTATCAATATCCGAAAGAAAAACTGGTTCCCAAAAATGCTGATCTTTATGAAAATATCAGGATTGTGAAAAAAGCAGAACCAAAGAAAATTATTTCCAAAAAACATCAGAAAAATCACATGGTTCTTGATCTTCACTTTGAAAACCTTGTAAAAAACCCCAGTGATTATGACAGTTTTGAAAGATTGTTCATTCAAAAAGCAAAACTAACTGAAGTTCTGGATTTCTGCAGAAAGCATCATCTTAAGAGGCTTGAAATCGTTCACGGAATTGGCGACGGTACGCTTCAGAGAATGGTCATGGATGTTTTACAAAGCCAGACAGATATCGATTTTTACAATAAGGAAATACTTCACCATCAATCAGGTGCGGTTATGATAGAATTTCACTAAATTTGCATCAATTGAAATATGAACGTACTTAATTTACTTTTTACCAAAGACGGATTAATCTGCCAGATTGCAAAGAACAAAAGCATCCTGGAGGAAAAGTCTTATTTCGTTACGGAAGAAACACCGGAGAATCTTATAGAAGATAAATTGGATGAAATTCTTCTGAAGCAGAGGTTTGAAGAGATCCACGTGATTTCTGCACTGAATCATTTTACGCTGATGCCGGAGGGGTTTTCGGAACATGAAGCAGGATTTGAACTGATTGCTTTCAATGCCCCGGCCAATAAGGAAAAAGAAGAGCTGATGCTTTCTGTCAACAAAAAGTTTGGTGTACAGTTTTATTATACGTTCCCAAAAAACTTTTACAGGAAAATAAAAGAGCTGGCGGTTCCGGTGCATTTTAATTTTTCTGGAGAGAAGTTTTTAAACTCTATTAATAATAAGAATAATAAGGAAATTCATATCAATCTCTATCACAACCAGTGTGAATTTTTTGCCATTGATAGCAAGAAGGTGATTTTATACAACAATCTGGACGTGAATTCTGAGGTAGATTTTCTTTATTTCGTAATGTTTACACTAAGCAAAATAGGTTTCGGAATCAATGAAACTAATTTTTACGCTTATGGTGAAACTACGGAAAATGAAACTTTTATTTCCGAATTACAGAAATTCGTCAAGAATATGAGAATTGTTTTTGACAACGTTCCCAATAAGAATTTTATACTTAATTAGGTTGCAGGCTGCAGGTCAGAGGACTTATTCCCGAATATACTGACCTGTCGCCTGTAATCTGCGACCTAACAACTAAATAAATATGTTCAGAATAATCTCAGGTAAATGGAAAGCCAAGAAAATAGCCGCTCCCAAAAATTTTGATGTAAGACCTACAACGGATTTTGCGAAGGAAGCGCTTTTCAGCATCCTGGAAAATAAATATGATATGCAGTCGATATCCGTGCTCGATCTTTTTGCAGGCATTGGCTCCATTACTTTTGAATTCGGTTCAAGAGGATGCCAGGATATCACTTCAGTGGAAATGAATCCGAAACATACCAGTTTTATCAATTCTACAGCTTCAGAACTGGATATGTCAAAGCAGATCAATGTTCAGAGAGGCGATGTCTTCGACTGGCTTAAAAAATTCAGAAATAATAAGAGTTTCGAGATTGTATTTTCTGACGCTCCCTTTGAAATGGAAGAGAAGAAATACTATGAACTGCTGTCTTTGGTTCTTAACAATAAATATGTTAAACAGAATGGCATCCTGATCGTAGAACATCAAAGCAGAATGAAGCTGGAACACCCGAATTTAATAGACACCCGAAAGTACGGAAATGTAAGTTTCAGTTTTTTCGAAGCGAATAAAGAAGTTAATCAGGAAATTTAATTCCTGATTATTTTTTTTACGGAATAATCAGGTGCTGAAATACCCCAGTTGGTAATAGCTTCAAGTACCGGAAGTAAAGTCTTTCCGAAGTCCGTTAATGCATATTCAACTACCAAAGGTGGCTTTTCCGTAAAAACCTTTCTACTCATAATTCCATCCTCCTCCATTTGTTTAAGCTGCAAGCTCAACGTCCTTTCCGTAATGGTAGGAATGGATTTTCTTAATTCATTATATCTTTTGGCACCATCAATTAAGTGGTGTAAAATGACTGCTTTCCATTTCCCGCCGATAAACCTCATGGTTACGCTGGTACAACAAGGATAAGATTTGTTATCTACTGTATACATTTATACTATCATTTTTAACCGTTATTGCAAAGGTAGTAAACTTAAATTACTTTTGTAACTATAAAAATGATAGTACAATAATTTATGAATTTTTTAGACCAGATGAAAAAGAGGTATACGGTAAAAAAGTATAATCCTCAAGCCAAGATCAGTGCAGAACAGATTACAGAATTGAAAGAGATCCTTAATTTAAGCCCTTCTTCTATCAACAGCCAGCCATGGAATTTTATTTTTGTGAATAAGCCTGAACTAAAGGGGCAATTGGCAGAAGCATCTTATTTTAATAAGGAGAAAGTACTGGAAAGCAGTCATGTGATCGTATTCCAGGTATTGAAAGATCCCGCAGATTTTGAAAAACAGATTGAAGAAAATCTTCCCGAAGGTTCAGTTAGCTATTACAGAACCATGGTAAAGCCCAATGGAGAAGCTGCAATCAAATCATGGTTGGGACATCAGGTTTATCTGTCTTTGGGAATCCTCTTGTCGGCTTGTGCTGCCATGGGAATTGATTCTACCCCTATGGAAGGTATTGAAACAGATAAGTACAATGAAATCTTGAAAAATAATTCTTATGAAACGCTTTTCGCCGTTGCTATAGGAAAGAGAGCTGATAACGACAGTAACCACCCGGAAACTACTCCGAAAAGGAGACTGAAAAGAGAAATGGTTATTTTAGAATCCTAATAATCCTGAAATTTCCAATAAAAATAAAAGCTGTTTCTCAGGAAACAGCTTTATGTATTATAATACTTTTAGTTCTAAATCTATGGTCTTTCCGAAGAATTTCTTGGAAATCTTTTCAAAGTTTTTCGTGAGATCGGAAAGGTAAAAGTGATAATTCGGTTTTGGATTATTATCATTCAGAAGGTGGTATTTATCCAAAATGATCTTCAAATGATTGGCTACAATATTTGGAGAATCTATGACACGCACTCTGTTTCCATAATACTGTTTGATCTCATCGATCAGTAATGGATAATGGGTACAGCCAAGAATCAGCGTTTCGATATTTTTCAGCTTGCTATTGCTTAAATAATTATAAATGATGGCATGGGTAATCGGATGATTCTTAAAACCTTCCTCAATAGCAGGAACCAGCAAAGGTGTAGCCAGTTCATCCACTTTGATCCATTTATTCTGTTTCCTGATGCTTTTTTTGTACAGTCCTGAATTCACCGTAGCTTTTGTTGCAATTACCCCAACATTATTATGAATTTCATACGCTACTTTTTCAGCTACCGGATTAATAACATCTATAACAGGTACTTTTCCACTCACTGCCTGCATTACTTCATTTAAAGCATTGGCTGTGGCCGTATTACAGGCTATTACAATGGCTTTACAGTTCTGCTGAAGCAGAAAATTGGTGATCTTGGTAGAATATTCTATAATTGCTTCTTTCGATTTCTCACCGTACGGAAGGTGTTTGGTATCTCCAAAATAAATCAGATCTTCATGAGGCAGAAGTCTTTTGATCTCTTTGGCTACAGTAAGCCCTCCCACCCCGCTGTCGAAAATACCGATCGGCTGGCTTGGCGAAAGATGTGAATAGTCTTGTTTTTTAGTTTTCAAGTGAGCTGAAATTTTATACAAAAATACGAAGATTTTTAGATTCTATATTCCTGATTTTACACTTTATTTGATAAGCGGAATGTATCACAAATTAGACTTTATTTTTAACAATATCACGTTTTGACTTCGCTCAGCATGACATCGAGAAACCATATCTAAACTTAATGTATAATTTAAAATTATGTTGAACAAGTTGAAGCATCCCGATTAGGGCTTACTTAAACAATAAACAGGTCCGAAGCAATTCCATCAGCCATAAACCAGTGTGTTTCGGGTATTGTGAGATGATTATTTTCGATCACTAAAATATTTTCCTCTATTTTTGACTTTATTTCATGTTGAAAATGGTCAAGAATTCTTTCGGAAAATTTTTGATTAAGACTTTCAAGATCTACACCCCAAATCGTTCTAAGGCCAATCATGATCATTTCATTGAACTGATCTTCCTGTGAAAGGATCTCTTCTTCTTTGGCAAGAATTCCCGTACTCAGTTTTTTTATGTACTGCTGATTGTTGGCCACATTCCAGCTTCTGACATCAAAACCGTTGTATGAATGAGCGGAAGGACCTATTCCCAGGTATTCCCTGTATTTCCAATAGGACGAATTATGCCTGGAATAAAAGCCTGGTTTTGCAAAATTGGAGACTTCATAATGATCAAATCCGTTATCTTTTAAGAAATCTGAAAGATAATAGAACTCTTTATTCTGTTCTTCTTCTTTAGGACTTAATACTTTTCCTTTTGATATCCAGTTCTCCAAAGCCGTTTTGGGTTCTACGGTAAGTGCATACGATGAAATATGCGGTACTTCAAGGGCGATGGTTTTATTTAAATTTTCTTTCCAGATTTCCAGGTTGGATGTCGGTGAACCATAGATCAGGTCGATGCTTAAGTTTTCAAAGCCGAAATCCTGTGCTCTTTTGATGGAACTTTCTGCTTCAGAAGCATTATGGGCCCGGTTCATCAGCTTAAGATCTTCTTCAAAAAAACTCTGGGTACCGATAGAAAGCCTGTTAACAGGTGTATTGGAAAGCTGTTTCAAAAATTGCTTATCCAGATCATCAGGGTTTGCTTCTAAAGTGATCTCAATATCTTTATCAAAACTGAAAGATTTTAAAACCTCATCAATCAGAGAACTGATCTCATCCACTGAAAGAATAGACGGTGTCCCACCTCCAAAATACAATGACTTTAAATTTTTGTTCTGCAGCTCATTCTTTCTAAGCATGATCTCGGTTTTCATGGCACGGATCATTTCATCCTTAAAATTAAGGGACGTAGAAAAGTGAAAATTGCAGTAGCTGCATTTTTGTTTGCAGAATGGGATGTGAATGTATATCATAAAAAAAGCTCTGAAAATTTCAGAGCTCAAATTTATTTAAATTAAATCAGATTAATATCTATATCCTCTATGATTAATAAAGTTATCGAAATTATACCCCAAACCGATCATGAAGCTGTTTCCTCCATAAGTTTGAATATCAGACATTCCGATATTATAGGTCGCCCCGATCATGAATTTATTGAATCTTACTTTAATAACAGGTGCTACCTGAAGCTGTTGGCTGTCGAATCTGTTCTGTACCGTTCTGTAGCTTACTCCGGCAGAGAATGAATTGATATCATTAAAGAAAGTCGCCATTAAGTTATAGTCGATCATTCTTGTTGAATTCGTGTTCAGGTTAATTAATGCTGAAGGTGTAACATACATATTATCAGCAAAATGCCAGTCGTATCCTAAGTTTAAGAAAAATTTAATTGGTGAAGGCTCAATTCCGTTTACAATAGCCTTATCATTGCTTAGTGCGATATCGTTTACAGATACTCCTGCAAAGATATTTCTATAGGTAGCCGCAGCTCCGAAGTTGGCATAAGCCATGAAAATATTCCCTTCCTTTCCGATCAATAATGGATCGTAACCATCTTCAACATTCACTGAAGTATAGTCGAAGTTCATATTATAAAATGAAACACTAGTACCAAAAGAGAATTGATCTTTTCTTTCTCCCTCGCTGCTTAGTGGAATAAAGTATGAAGCACCCGCCGTGATTCCGCCTGCAGAAATAGGTCCGTTACTATCTCTGAAAATAGAGAGCCCTGCTCCCACTCTGTCGAAGATATTCCCGTTGATTCCTATAGACTGCGTATTTGGAGAATCGCTGAACTTGTCAAATTGTTTGTGATAATTAGCATTTAGCTGCACGTAGTCGGTCTTTCCGTACTGAGCTGGGTTGAACAGGAATTCACCATCCAAAAGGTACTGCTGATAGTATGGTAGTGATTCTTGTGCTTTGTATGCATTTGACAAAAGAGCTAAACATACGATAGCATATAGTTTTCTCATAACAAATCTTGATTTCAATTCAACAAATATAAAAAAATTCTCAATATATTTTTAGTTTTCTAAATAATTTCTCCATTTTTTTACAGCATCCGCCATATCTTTGGGCATTGGGCTCTCAAAATATAATTCCTTCTTAGTCGTTGGATGTACAAACCCTAAAGTATGGGCGTGAAGTGCATGCCTAGGGAGAATTTCAAAAACATTTTTGATAAACTGCTTATACTTAGGAAGATTCACTCCTCTTAGCGGAACATTTCCCTCATATCTCTCGTCATTAAATAAAGTATGACCAATATGTTTGAAATGTGCCCGGATCTGATGAGTCCTTCCGGTCTCAAGTTTACATTCTACCCAGGTCATATATTTAAAGCGTTCCAAAACTTTGTAATGGGTTACCGCATGCTTTCCATGGCTTCCATCTTCATATACTGACATCTGCATGCGGTTTTTAGGATGCCTGCCGATATGCCCTTTAATGGTACCCTCATCTTCCTTAGGATTTCCCCATACAAAAGCCCAGTACAGCCTTTTCGTAGTTCTGTTAAAAAACTGTTTTGCCAAAAAGCTCAGTGCATATTCATTTTTAGCGATTACCAGCAATCCGGAAGTATCTTTATCAATTCTGTGAACAAGTCCTACCCTGTCCAGATCAGATTTCAATCCGTTCTTTTCAAAATGAAAAGCCAAAGCATTGACCAGCGTTTTATCATAGTTCCCATGACCAGGATGCACAACCATTCCGGCATCTTTATCTACCACCAGCAGATCATCATCTTCATAAACGATATGAACAGGGATATCCTGTGGGATAATAATATTCTCTCTCGGCGGATGGGCAAGCAATACAGAGATCTGATCACCGGGCTTTATACGGTAGTTCTGCTTCACCACATTGCCGTTAACGACCACATTGCCGGCTCTGCAGCTTTGTGAAATCTTATTCCTTGAAGAGTTTTGCCTGAATGCTACTAAGAACTTATCAATCCTTGTCGACTCCTGGTTTTTGTCAACTGTGATATTAAGATGTTCATACAATCCTTTATTTTCCTCATCAATATCAATAGTATCAATACTGTCGGAATTCAGTAATTCATCATCTAAAAAATCTTCGTTATCTTCTGTCATTGTTTTATCTTTTTTACGCAAAAGGCCCCAACATTTTGCAGTTGAAGCCTATATTTTATATAATAAACCGTTATTATTCCACTACTACTTTTTTAGCCTTTGGCTTTTGGACCGGCTGTTGAGCCGTATTTCCGGAAGCTGCAGGTTTAGTGCTTGCTGCAGTGGTTTTAGGTTTTTCTGTTCCTGATACGGCAGGCTTGGCTCCGGTGGCAGCACTTGTTTTAGGCTGCTCTGTTTTTACAGGTTCAGATTTCGGAACTTCTTTTTTAGGTACTGGTGGTGCCACAGGTGGTGCATAGCTTGGCTCAGTATAGGTTGGAACCTCTTCATAATGTACCGGAGGCAGTGAAGTATCTACTTTCATACGGTAGATAGAGTTCAGCTGTTCTACTTTAGCTCTAAGCTCAGCAGGCGTTCTCTTACTTGCCCAAAGGTCGATCTGCATACCCTGGTCTCTCACATCTCCTGAAGCGGGGTCCTGATAATAGATAATATCAGATTCGTCCTTGCTGCCATCCTCATGCTCTACCAGCCCTACTTCAAACATACTTTTTGCAATAACCACTCTGGCTTCTTTTACCGAAAGTCCTACCACACTAGGAATGGAAATATTTCTCATAGGTCCGGAGCCTAATACAACGTCGATTACAGAGAATCGAGGAAGACGTGCCCCAGGATTTACAGCGTTACCTTTATATAATACTCTTAAAAGAGCATCTTTCTGAATACTCGGCTCATAGATCGTATCACCGATCTTAAGACCCACCTGATCCAATCTCTGGAAGGCTAATCCCGAATATCTGTTGATTACGTCAGGAACGGTAATAGGTGCCCATGTTCTTGGGTTGACAACAATTCTTACCAATGATCCCGGTTTTACACGAGAACTGGAGATAGGATGCATCTTTAAAACCTGGAAAGGCTTATATTTAGGATTATATTCAGCACTGTCTACTTCATACTCAAGCCCGGTATCTTCCAATATTTTCACAGCATCGTAAACAGATTTATTGATAACATTGGGCACAGGAATTTCCTGACCGTGATTGGTATGATATTCCAGCCAGCGGAAAGTAAGCCACACCAACCCCACAAAAACACCGATGGCGACTACTAAATTCAGTAAAACTTTCCAATTGAAAAGTGATTTAAGCATACTTAAAAATACTTTAATTATAACGGCAAATATAGCTAATAATTTTAAATGTACTTTTATTTAACACAATTCATTTCAATTTTAAAATTTATGAATTTCCCTTATTGCATTACATAAAATGATTAAATTTGCCTTAATTGATACTATAATGGTTATGAGCAAAAAAAGTGTTGCCGTTGTCATGGGAGGCTATTCAGACGAATATGTGGTTTCCTTAAAAAGCGGTCAGTTGATCTATGATTCGCTGGACAGAAATCTATATGATGTATATAAAGTAGTCATCCTGAAAGATGAATGGTATTTTTTAGGAGAAAATGATAAAAAATATGAAATCAGCCGTGGGGATTTTTCGGTGACATTAGACAATAATGAAAAGCTAAAATTCGAGGTCTGTTTCAACATCATCCACGGAACTCCTGGAGAAAATGGAATTCTGCAGGCCTACTGGGACGCTATCGGGCAGAAATATACCGGTTGTGGCTTTTATCAGAGTGCTTTGACCTTTAATAAAAAAGACACCTTGGCAGTATTGTCAAAATATGATATTCCTTCTGCTAAAAGCATTTATTTACGAAAAGGAGAAACTATCAATACGGATGAGATCATTGAAAGTCTTGGCCTGCCGGTTTTCGTTAAACCCAATCAGTCAGGATCTTCTCTTGGCATTTCCAAAGTAAAGGATAAGTCAGAATTAATAGCAGCTACAGAAATTGCCTTCAAAGAAGATGATGAAATTCTGATCGAAAGTTTTCTGGACGGAATGGAAGTTTCTGTAGGAGTAGTAGATTTCAAAGATGAAGCTATCGTTTTAGGAATCACTGAAATTGTTCCTACCAATGAATTCTTTGATTACGAGGCTAAATATGAAGGAGCATCAGAGGAAATTACTCCTGCAAGAATTGATGATGCTACCAGAATCAGGGTGGAAGAAATTTCAAAAAGAGCCTACAAATCACTTGGTATGAGCGGGTTTTCAAGAAGTGAATTTATACTGATGGATGGCATTCCTTATATGCTTGAAATAAATACCAATCCCGGATTCTCCCCTGCCAGTATTTTGCCACAGCAGGCAAGACATTACGGAATCTCTATCACAGACTTGTGTGGAAACGAAGTAGAAAAAGCTCTTAATAAGTAAAAGTATGAAAAGGGTATTTTCTGCTTTATTATTAATTCCTTTTCTTGCATTCACTCAGAATTATACAAGAACTCTCGAATTGGGTATTCCTAAAAGTGGTCTGGAACCGAAAAACATCAATTTTTCAACCGATGCCATTTATGTAGGCGAAAAAAAATGTTTTAACTATATTAAAAAGACTGATGTAATCATTAATAATGAAACAGTACCCAATTATTTTGAGATCATTTCTCTGGATGATACTGTATTATTTTCCGGAATTATTAAAAAAAACGAAAGTGGAAATTTTGAAAGTACAATTAATTTCCATCCTATCAAGAAGCTTTATAAAAATTCAAAAATAATAGGAAGAAATGATTTGATTTTAAATCTTTCTTCCAATCAGGTTCTAAATAATAACTGCAGTCTAGATATAAAAAATTTAGAGCTGTTTTACCAAAAATCAAACGAAAACAACTAGGATATGAAAATTGCTGTTTTCCCCGGATCTTTTGATCCTATTACTCTGGGACATTATGATATTATCGAAAGAGCGGCTCCGCTTTTTGACAAACTGATCATTGCAATCGGGCAGAATTCCCAGAAAAAATACATGTTTCCTCTGGAAAAAAGAATGGAATTCATTCAAAACTCCGTGGCCGAATTTCCCAATGTGGAAGTAGACTTTTTTGAAGGATTAACGGTAGATTACTGCTTTGAAAAGGATGCGCAATACATTCTAAGAGGCCTAAGAAATCCTGCCGACTTTGAATTTGAAAAAGCTATCGCTCACACCAACAGAACTTTAGCCCACAAAAAACTGGAAACCGTATTCCTATTGACCTCATCCGGAAAATCTTTTATCAGCAGTAGCATCGTAAGAGAGATCATCAATCATGACGGTGAATATGAATTGCTGGTTCCAGAGGCTGTCAGGGTACAACGATAAGTAGTGAGTAATAGGTAATGAGTAATTTGAGAAATATGGATTACAATCAAGTTTTTCGGGAAAGAACTAAGAATTTTTCCATTCTTGTGATTAAATCTCTTTCATCATTACCTTATTCAGATGATGTTTCGGTCATAAGAAAGCAATTATAAGATCTTCTACTTCAGTGGCAGCAAACTACAGAGCTGTTTCAAGAGCAAGATCTGAAAAGGAAAAATTTGCTAAACTCTGCATTGTTGTAGAAGAAATTGATGAGACTCAACTTTGGCTTGAGATTATTGAGGAACTTGAATACCTAAGTCCTGAAAAAATTATTTATTTAAAATCAGAATGTGAAGAACTTGTAAAGGTTATGACTAAGTATAAGTTTAGATTATCTCAGCTTTAAATGGCATAATTTTTATTACTCATTGCCCATTACCTATTACTCATAAATATTATGCACGAACAGTTCAATTTTGCCATAGAGGTGCTCGGAACCATTTCCTTTGCGATGTCGGGGAGTTTTGCTGCGATGCAGAAACGCCTTGATCCGTTCGGGGTACTGATTATTGCATTCGTTACTTCTGTAGGCGGAGGAACTGTAAGGGATCTCCTGCTGGACATTCCTGTTTTCTGGATGCATGATCTTTTAACCTGCGCATTGATTCTGGGAACAAGCATATTTGCAATGATCTTCAAATCTATTGAAAAGAATTTCAAAGTAACCTTATTTATTTTTGACAGCTTCGGGTTGGGATTATTTACCATTATCGGGGTTCAGAAAGGACTTAATGCTGACATCCATCCATTTATATGTATTGCGCTGGGAACCATCACCGGCTGTTTCGGAGGTATTATCAGGGATATTCTCCTCAACAGGATTCCGCTGATCTTCAGGAAGGAGATTTATGCTACGGCCTGTATCGTCGGCGGATCTGCATTTCTTCTGATGACTAAATTTATCCCGCTTTCCTATACATTCATACAGATATTTACCATCATACTCATTGTTGCGATCAGAACTCTTGCTGTAAAATATCAATGGCAGATCCCTAAATTTTATGGTTATGATCATAATTCTGAGATGTAGAAGTAATGTATTGACATAAAAAAAGCATCTGAATCAGATGCTTTTTTAGTTTGGTATGTTGTTCTTAGAAGAATTTTCCTCTCTGTCTCATATTCGGGTTGTGCATATGCTTCTGCATAGAAGGCATTTTCAACTGTTCTTTCATCATTTTGATCTGATCTGTCATCATTCCGGCAGTATCTAATCTTTTTGCTTCTTCAAGAAGTTTTTGTCCTTCCTGCTTTCTTCCTTTGGAAATAGCTGCTGCAGCAAGGTTCAATGTTGCCATTGCTCTGTCGTGCTTCATATTCAGTCCGTATTCCAAAGCTTTTTTCATTAAAGGCTCTACTTTTGTAGGATGTTCCTGCGCCTGTGTCAAACCTTGTAAATAATGGAAATATCCATACTGAGATTTATGAAGCTGTGCTTTGTAATCTGTAATACCGTTCAGCCATTTTGCCGCTTTTTCCATATTTTGTTTTCTCAGCTGCCAGAAAGCAAGCAGGATGTATTCATTTTTGATGAAAAGTATAATAGGCAGTGCTGCCAGAAGGAAAACTACGATTCCCCAGCCCAGACTTCTTGTGAAAATCATCATATAAAGTCCTAAAAGGATAAGAACTGCTGCAATTACAATTTTTATGTACTTATTCATTATTCAATTTTAGAAGTGCAAAGATAGAAAATTTAGAGGTTAGAAGCTAGAGGTTAGATTATAGAATTCCAATAACTATTCGCTCTTTATTTTTCAAACGTCTGAAAACAGAAATCGTACTGATTCTTTTCATCTTTTTCATGGCAGATCTCAGCTGTTTTTTTCCAGATTTTCATATCAATCTTCGGAAAGAAAGTATCGGCTTCAAGGTCGGCTTTCACCAAAGTAACTTCCAGTTTATCTGCGATCTCCATAGTCTGCTCATAAATATTGCCGCCTCCGATGATGAATACATTCTCATCAATCTTTTTAGCAAATTTCACTGCTTCTTTAATGCTTCCTACGATCAGAATTCCTTCCTCGAACCAGTTTTTCTTTCTTGAAATTACAATATTGGTACGGTTAGGCAGCGGTTTTCCAATGCTTTCATATGTTTTTCTTCCCATGATGATAGGATGTCCGGAAGTAATATCTTTGAAGTGTTTCAGGTCTTTAGGAAGATGCCAGAGCAGTTTATTTTCAAAACCGATCTCGTTTTTCTCTCCCATTGCCACCACTATTGTTGTCATTCTAATAATTTTCTACAAAATTAGCACATAATTTGTATATTTGATTAGCACAAAAAATTAAAAAAAATAAACTATGAAAAATAAAGGCTGCCTGAGCGCAGGAACTATTGGTATTGCACTGCTAATCATTGTAGGCGTAATATTCTTCTGGGGGAAAAACGGTTATAATAATTTCGTTTCCAAAGAACAGAATGTAAATTCTAAATGGTCTAATGTAGAAACAGTCTATCAGAAAAGGGCCAATCTTATTCCTAATCTGGAAAGAACCGTTAAATCTTATTCAAAATTTGAACAGGAAACATTGACTAAAGTTGTGGAAGCCCGTTCTAAAGCTACTTCCATTAATATTGATCCTACAAATATGACGGAAGCTGATATGGCAAAATTCCAGGCGGCGCAGGGAGAATTATCCGGATCATTAAGCAGATTAATGGCTGTGGTAGAATCTTATCCTAATTTAAAGGCAGATCAGCAGTATATCAATTTCCAGAGAGAATATACGGCAATAGAAAACAGCATCAGAACCGAAACAGTTTACTATAACGACGCTGCCAAAGATTATAATACCTCTATTAAAACCTTCCCGAATAATATTCTGGCGAATTTTACCAACTTTAAAGAAAAACCGTTCTTCAAGGCTGAAGCCGGTGCAGAAAAAGCACCTGAAGCATTTAAATAATGAACCGATTTCTAACAAATCAGCAGGTCAATTCCCTTGTGGAAGCGATACAATCGGCAGAAGATCATTCTACAGGTGAGATCAGGGTACACATTGACTCGAACACGGAAAACGATAATGCACAGACTGCATTTGAGGTTTTCAAAGAACTCTGTATGAATAAAACTGCCGATAGAAATGCTGTGCTTTTCCATGTGAATTTTGAACGGAAATACCTCACCATCATTGGGGATATCGGAATTCATGACAAAGTGCAGCAGTCGTATTGGGATCACCTTCACGACTACATCAGTGCTGAATTTGCCAAAGGAAACTATTATAAGGCTTTAAAAAGCGGCATTCTGGAAACCGGTCTCGAATTGAAAAAACATTTTCCCGTAAAGGGAGAAAATCCCAATCAGCTTCCTAATGAGATTACGTTCTCTTAAAATAGTATTTTCTTTCCTACTCATCTGCTTTTACACTTTTGTATCAGCACAATACACGATTCCTCAAAAGCCAGCCGTTTTGTATCCGGTATTTGATGAAGCCGGACTGCTCACACAACAGCAAAAAGATGAGCTGAACAATAAGCTTATTAAGTTTGCAGATTCTACCTCTACAGAGATTGAAGTGGTCATTATTCCTTCTACCAAAGGTGAAGACGTCAACTTTCTGGCAACCATGTTCGGTGAGAAATGGGGAATCGGAAAAAAGGGGGTGGACAACGGTGTTGTTTTCCTGATTGCGACGGAAGACAGAACCATGTCTATCCAGCAGGGAAGAGCCGTGGAACAGTATCTTACGGCTTCTGTAGCCGGACAAATCCTTGATTATATTGTCACACCTAATTTCAGGCAGGGACAATGGTATGAAGGTATCAACCGTGGTACTTCAGCCATTATGGAGGCCGTCCAGGGAAAATTCAAACCTATAGAAACCTCAGCTCCTTCCGGCAATGGAAGCGCATTTAAGATCCTTATTATTGCATTTGTTATTTTCATCATCATTGCTATCCTTTTTGGCGGCAGAGGCGGCGGACGTGGCGGAAATAATGATGACGATGATGTGATCATTACCAGAAGAGGACGCAGAAATTATCCCGGAGGATTCTTTCCATTCCCAGGTAGCTTCGGCGGTGGTGGTTTTGGTGGTAGAAGTTCCGGAGGCGGCGGTGGATTCGGCGGCTTTGGTGGCGGAGGCAGCTTCGGAGGGGGTGGCGCTTCCGGCGGATGGTAATTTAAAATATAAAAAAATCAATATAACCGGGCCAACAGCCCGGTTTTTTATTTAATATGCTAAAATCGAGTCACTTCTTTGTTTTATTTAAACATTAAATTCAAATTTACTTATTGAAAAATTAACAAAACCACTTAAAAACTACCTTTTATCCAATTTTTTTTCGCTATATTTACTGAAAACAGGTTTATGAAGAAGACGCTGGTAGTTTTTGCACATCCCTATTTAGAGCACTCTAATTCAAATGTGGAGCTCATCAATTTCTACGTCCGTCACCAGCATTTTACTCTCAGAGATCTTTATGAAGAGTATCCGGATTTCCATATTGCAGCATTCAGGGAGAGAAAGAGATTAAGAAATTATGACCGTTTTATTTTCCAGTTTCCGCTCATCTGGTTTGGAATGCCTCCACTATTAAGATTATGGATTGATGAAGTTTTTGACAGGGACTGGCTCCGGGAAGGCGAAACCAATCCGCTGGAAGGTAAAGAGGTTTATATTCTGATCACAACCGGAGGCAAAGAAAGATCTTTCACTAAAAATGGAACTTATCAGTATACCATTGAAGAATTGGTCAGTGGACTGATTGTTTCTTTAAAAGTTTTCAAAGCAAATATCAAACATATTAAGATCGTTTACGAGGCCAATAAACTGAGCAAAAAAGATATTATTTTACACAAAAAAGAATTTACAGAACTACTCAATCAATAGCGTATGGAGTCCAGCTTAGCAATGAATACATTAATTTTTCTAGGGGTGGCCATTATTATGGTTCCGCTGGCTAGAAAATTCGGACTGAGCTCTGTGATCGGGTATATTTTGGGAGGAATCATCATTGGACCTTATGTCCTTAAACTTACCGGGAATGATGTAAATGATATTATGCATGCGAGTGAGTTTGGGGTAATTATGCTGCTTTTTTTGGTGGGATTGGAACTGGAACCCCGGAAATTCTGGGAGATGCGAAAAAAAATTATGGGTCTGGGACTCACCCAGATGCTTCTCACCATTTCACTGTTGTTTCTGGTTTTTATCAGTGCCGGTTGGAGAATAGATAAAGCTGTTGCCATTGCGATGTGTTTTGCGCTTTCTTCTACTGCGATTGTTCTGCAGACACTTCAGGAAAAAAATAACTTTAATACCATGGCCGGGGAAGCTTCCTTCTCTACCCTTCTGTTTCAGGACATTGCCGTGATCCCTATTCTTGCTATCCTACCGATTATTGCCAACTATAAGGCAAGTCATCACAATAACGAAATTCAGATTATTATCCAGAAGCTTCCGGAATGGTTACAGGCCGGAACCGTAATTTTAGGAGTTGCTATTCTGATATTATTAGGAAGATATGTCTTTGTCCCGTTTTTAAGATATGTTTCAAAATCTGGAATGACAGAGCTTCTTACAGCCTCATCCTTATTCCTGGTGATAGGCGTTTCGGAACTGATGGTAGCCATCGGACTGTCACCTGCGCTGGGCGCTTTCCTTGCGGGAGTAATGCTTGCCAACAGTGAGTTCCGGCATGAACTGGAAGCACAGATCAATCCTTTTAAAGGACTGTTATTAGCTGTATTTTTTGTGAGTGTAGGTTCTACGATAAATTTTAATATCATCCAGGAAGATCCACTGTTTATCTTTTCTACCGTTTTTGCGGTACTGGCTGTAAAATTTACTGTTTTATATGCCATCGGAAAGTTTTTTAAGATCGATACACCGCAGACTTTGTTTTATGCATTTGCACTTTCGCAGGTAGGAGAATTTGCATTTGTTCTGATCAATTATGCTTCGGATCTCTATCTTTTAAGTCCTGAACTCAATGCACAGATGATGGCCGTTACTGCAATCACAATGTGTATCACGCCTATTCTTCTGATCATTAACGACAAGTTTATCACGCCTAAATTCATTAAGGAAATTCCTGATGCAGATAATGACTTTAATATTCTGGACAATAATGTCAGCCAAAAGAAGATCATTATTGTAGGTTTTGGACATTTTGGAAGTACGGTAGGCCGTCTTTTAAAAGCTAATAAAATATCAGCTACAGTTCTGGATAGGGATTCTGACCGGGTAAAACTTCTGAGAAGCTATGGTTTTAAAGTGTATTATGGCGATGCCACAAGAATTCCCATTTTAAGAGCTGCAGGAATTGAGGATGCTGAAATTCTGGTTTTATGCCTCGATGATCCGGATGATAATAAATTCATTGCAGAACTGGTACGGGAACATTATCCAAAGGTGAGAATTTTTGTAAGAGCAAAGAACAGGATTGATGCCTACAATTACCTCAACAACGGCATTGAAAATATTTATCGGGAAACTTTAGGAACTGCCGTAGATATGGCTGTAGATGTTCTCCATGAGACCGGAATGAGAAAATATGCGGCCAGACGTCTTGGCCAGAGATTCATGGCAATAGACAAAGCATCGATCAGGAGATTGGCCAAAGCGAAGGAAGATGATGAGATCCTACTGTTTACTACAAAAGAATTCCTCCAACGAGAGGAGGAATTATTAGCTTATGATAATCTTAATTTTGATAATAGAGATTGGGAAGGATCCTCAGTAGATGAAGAAAGTGACGAGGAAAATGAAGCCTGATTTCTACAAGAAATTATTCTTTCACAAAATTCTGTGCAGACTGTATTACAGAAATTTTACCGCCAACCGAACACTGGCAGGTAGAGCTGTCCAGCAGTTCTTTTTTACCTTCAATTTCAAATTCAGAGGTATTATCCCATTTAACGGGTGATGGCGTGCAAGAGGACCTCAAAACACTGCATAAACCAAATGGTTTAATATTCGTGTTAGGCTGCTTGTCTTCTTCTGTGGCTTGCAGCTTCCCTTCAATACTCATAAAGGATTGGCTGGTCACTGTGATAGGAGTTGGAATTGTTCCTTTATCACATGTTAGCTGGGTGGTATTTGTGATGTGTTGTGACATTTTATGTTATTTATAATCTTCCATAAATTGCTGTTCTTTATTCCAAAGCTTTTTACTTTTCAATAAGCTAACAATGTATTTTTTTAAGCTATCTGAAACCATTCCCCTAAAGAAGCATGGGTCAATTTCCTGCCCATTTTCATCAGCCTGGCTTTTACATCCTATCTTTTTTATAACCAGATTTTTCGTTTCAGAAGAAATGGTAACTATTTGAATAATCTTATTTTTTTTATAAAAGTCAATCTGTATATCGTACTGATATGGCAATGAGTGATTTAAACTTGGTTCTTTCAACAATGATATTAATTTTTTACTTTCTTCTTTTTTTAAGTTAGCAGAGCCTGTTTTTGTAATTTTTTCTTTTACATCAGCCTCAATAGGATAGTACAATTTTGTAGCACTATCTTTTTTTAACAATTGAGGTTCTGTTGTCTTATCTTTGAAGAGTACAGTTGAAATAATTATTTTATCTGCATCTTTAATAAAATTGTGATTTTTAACATTTTGACATGAAACAAGAGTATTAAAAATAATAAGTATTGTAATAAAGAAAAATTTAGTCTTAACCATTTTAAAAATTTAAGGAGTTAATAATTTACCCACTGTTGATTTATCATAAATACCATAATTAAGCTCACCAATTGTTATGCCTAAATATTTCTCAAAAAAGGGAACATTCATTTTCGTGTCATCAGATATTCTAAATACTTCAGGGGAACCAAACGATGCGTAAGTGGCTGGTAAAGAGTATTGAACTTTTATATCAACGGAATATGCTAACCAAGCAGCATAATTTGCACAATAACTTTCAGAAAAGATTTTCTTCACTTGAGAGAAAGTAAATTTCAACTGACCATTTGGTAATTTAGAATAATATTTTGTATCAATATATCTTGACAAAATCTCATTGCCAGGAATAGCAATATCATTTACTAAAAACTCATCAGAATCTTTTGTAGAACCATCTTTCTTATATTTTGGATTCTGCATAACCCTTTTTATAAGATAATTAAAAGGTGGATGACTTTGACATCCCCATATCTTAAAAACTCCTGTCGGAGTAAATGCACTTTTAAAATTAGCAAAGTCAAATGTTCTATTCTTAATATCATTAATACGCATATCTAAATCTGTAGCATCAGTTTGAGAAGAATTTGCTAAAATAGGACCTCCAGAGTATGCATGTGAAAAGATATTTACTTCTTGTAATGTATTAATGTCATCTTTTCCAATCTTTTCAATAATATCATAAATAGTCTTCTTTGTAATATACTTTGATTTTCCTAGTGAATCGAAAGCATGTCCCTTGCTGGCTGGATAGTTTGATTTAGAAATTTTATCATAGTTTTCTATGGATATTGATTTTCCATTATCTATAGTTTCAATTGTACCCTTCATATCAATAATGATAAAAGTCAAATCTTCCTTACTCTTATTATTTGCAATAATTTTTGTTTTATAATCATTGCAGTATTTAATAAAGGAATTTCCAGTATGGTAATCTATTCCTGCAACTAAAATATATTTTTTTGCACCTTTTATATCTAATGTAACTTCCCAATCAAGGATGCTTTTTTCATCAAATTCTGATATTACTAAATTCAATTCATCCATTATGCTTTATTATTTTTCGTTTTGGGTATTTCTATGGCTTCTTTCAATATTACAAATCCTTCTTTATCAACTGTTCCTGATAAAATAAGTTCTTTTTGCCCATCCTTAATTTCTTTACCATTTTTATCAATTACCTTTAGGCTAACAGTTTCTCCTTCTTCATAGTTTCTTGTATATGCTAAGACACTTACTTTATTTCCTCGATGAGATTGTTGTATATTATTTTCAACTACATCATCCATCCATTGAATATTTACTAACTGCTTTTCTTTTGTATACTCAAACTCCCCATTCTCAGGAAGCTTATTCATCTGCGGCGCTTTATACTCAATCTTATCTTTTGCAGTCAATAATGAATTAGCACCATACACATGCATTCTCTCTTTTGCTCCAAATTCCGTCTGTCCGTCTGTATACCCTATGAATTTCTCTTTACCATACAGGTCTAAATGGGCTTTTGCTGATATTTCAGTATTGGTTCCGGCATTGATGATGGTTTTCTTACCACTGTCCTGGCTGATCTCCTGCCTGGCAACAATCTTGATATTCTCTCCCACATTGGTGTCCATATTCTTTCCTGATCTGGTTTCAATATTTTCTTCAATATCAAATTTCAGATTCTTTGATTTTATGGTAATGGTTTCGGGAGCGGTGATGTTGATGTTACTTCCTTTGGTATCAAACCTCAATTCATTTCCGCTTTTGTCCGTGAGCAAAATACTTTCATCCTCTGTAAAGACCAAACGGTGTCCGCTTCTTGTTTGTAAAGATTTCACACGATTGTCTACACCTCCACCCAATCCAACACCTCCATGAAACATTCCGCCCATTGCAAAAGGAAAATCCGGATTGTGGTATTCAAAACCTACCATTACCTGGCCTCCAATTTCTGGAACAGCCACAAATCCTCTGTTTTGGCTTATAACATCTGTTCCTCCAGCATCCGGACTCATCATTCGGATAAAATGAGTAGTATCATTGAGCTGCCAGTCAAATTGCACCTGTATTCTTCCCTGATTCAAAGGATCAATATTGGAAATGACTGTTGCAACCTGTGGTTCTGCTTTAGGGATTACGAAATCAGGCTTAGGCATAAAGCCGGTTCCTTCAGCTATGGCTTCGAAGCTTCCTGTATAATAACCTCTGCCATCAACTTCATGACTTACCTCTGTCATCATCAAAGTTGTGAAATGAGAAGTCTCATTACTATCCTGATTTCTCATATCTATATCTGCCACACAACCTATGTATAGAAAAGGAACCGTAGTGTTTCCGGAAACGGTAAAAACCTCTACGGCTTTACTTCCTCTTGCACTTTTCTGGGAATCATCCACATCCAAAAACATATTGGCATTGATAGGAGTGGGAGTAAGTGACCTTGTTCTAAAAATGTTATTATTCAACTCATAGGCTTTTGCTGATAAGCTTCCGGTGTGTTTAATATGACCATCGGAACCCAGCATTTTTGTATGGCTGCTGCCATTGTAACCGAAGTATTCAGGCTTTGTGTGAACTGCTTTTAACTCTACCTGAACATCTGTAACATTACTTCCATAAACAAGTTTAACCGGCTTTTCATGAGGTGGAAGTTTTCCAAAGTGTAATACTTCTCCATCATAATAAAACTGCTCTCCATAAGCTTCTGCTAATCTTGTAAGGTAATTGTAATGAGTTTCACAATATTGAGAGCTATAATTGATGTAGCTTTTGTTCTGCGTATCAACCCTGAAGTCAAAATCATCAGTTCCTAACGCTTCTTTAATGGTTCTCTCAGCAATAATGGAAGTATTGACTGGCTGACTACCTCCGAAACTTTGGGTATGTGGAGCAGAGTCCATCAGAATTGTCGGGCTATATCCTTTCAGTACAATATTCCCAAGACTCATTTTTTCCTGACTGAATGCTACTTTGGTAACGACCCCTACAAATGATCTTTCGGGACTTTCGTTTTCAGGGTCTTTGTATTTAAAGGTCACTGTCAGTCGTTTTCCCAGAAACTGCTGGGCTTCTTCAAGGTTATGGTTCTGGACTTCTCCCAAAGAATCGTGAGCTAGTATCAGTTCAAAACTATGGTGCCTTTTTGCACTTTGATGTAAACGGAAATGTTTAAAACCACTGATGATTTTACCATCTGCAACAATATCCAGCTTTATGACACGATTGATACCGACTATTTGATTCTCCAAAATTCTGTCAGAATTGGAGGTTTTATTTTCCATGATTTTTGAGTGTGTTTTTTTATTTATATCACTAAAGTTAGAAAAAAACTTCACACCCAATGCAAGACTCTTGATAAATCATTGAATTTGTAGTAAAACTACGATTCAGAAAAAAAAGATCTAACTCATTGACAGTTAATAAAAAAAACAGCCCTTTAACTTTAGAGTTAAAGGGTTATCCTAATATTTATTTAAATAATCTGTCTATTGAACGCTTACACTTCCGCCGCTGCTTTCCTGTTTGTTGATGCTCTTCAGCTCTCCTTTTTTGGAAATATCTACACTTCCACCTGACGAAGCTTCCGCATCTACAGAAGAAACAGCACTGATGTGAATACTGGCTCCACTGGATGCGTCAGCTTTCACATGATCTGCAATGATTCCTTTCGCAGAAATACTGCTTCCCGATGAGGAAGTGATGTCTGCATTTTTAGTTTTTCCGGAAATATCAAGGCTTGCCGCCGAAGAAGCTTCGATATCAAGATCCACCGACCATACTTTTCCACTGAAACTGCTGCTGCTTCCAGCCGAAATATCAAAATCATTGGCTTCCAAATCCCCTGAAACGCTTGCTGCACTGGATATATCGACACTTACTTTATCCTGTGTGAATTTATCTTTTATACTGATACTTGCTGCAGAATTGGCAACGAGTTTTGAGAAATCTTTCGTATAAATCTTAGCCTTTACGTTATGGCTGTTCATTACTCTGATTCCTTTCTTGTAATGGATATGCAGTTTACCACCGCTGTTATCTACAAGAATTTCATTGATAATATTTTCCGGCGCAGAAATAACTACTTTCTCTGTCTCAGACTTGATGACCTCAGCACCGATAGCCTGGGAAACTTCTATTTCATCAAAATCTCCGTTAAATACTTTTTCTTTGACCGGACCGCTTTCTTTGTCGATCACATTGTTTACCCAGCCACCATTATTGTCGCCGTTATTTTTATCATGCTTTTCATTACATGAGTTCATCAGCGCAACTGCTGAAAATATAAAAAGAGTCATTGATTTCATGTTTACTGCTTTTATAAATTAAGTTTTTAATATCTTTATACTTTAATAACAACTAATTTATGAAAAATATTACATCGGTATTATTAATTTCTGCATTAGCACTTAATCAATCTTGTACTACTATGAAGAAAACCGATACTCAACAGGAAATTCCTGTTCCTGATCCATCTTTATCTTCAAATCCTTTAATGAAGAAAAGCAAGCTTCAGTACGAAGCTCCGGAATTCGATAAAATAAAAAACGAACATTTCAAACCGGCTTTTGATTTTGGTCTGAAGCAGCACGATGCCGAGATCCTGAAAATCGCCAATAATCCTGAAGCGCCTACTTTTGAAAACACTATTGTTACTTTGGAAAAAAGCGGCGAAGTTTTAAGAAGAGCTACTATTGTTTTTTCTAATCTTACCAGTGCTAATACAAACCCTACCCTTCAGGCTTTAGATGAAGAATATGCTCCGATTTTTGCAGCACATTCTGACAAAATGTACCTGAATGAAAATTTATATAAAAGAATCAAGTCTATTAAAGAAGATGGCTTAGATCCTGAAAGTAAAAAACTGGTTCAGTATTACAAACAAAACTTTGAAATTGCAGGCGCTAATCTTTCTGCAGCAGATAAAGAAAAATTAAAGCAGATCAACCAGGAACTGGCTTCGCTTTCTACTCAATATTCCAATAAATTATTGGAGGCAAGAAAGCAGGGAGGCGTCTATTTCTCTGATGCAAAAGAGCTGGATGGACTTTCTGCGGATGAAATAGAAGCTGCAGCAACGGATGCTAAAACGGCAGGTCAACCAGGAAAATATCTTCTTGCGCTTCAAAATACAACCCAGCAGCCTCTACTTCAAAACCTGAAAAACAGAGCTACAAGAGAAAAGCTTTTCAAAGCATCATGGCTGAGAGCTGAAAAGGGTGACGGAAATGATACGAGAGAAACCATTGAAAAACTGGCTAAGCTGAGGCTTAAAAAAGCGCAGATCTTAGGTAAAACAAGCTTTGCTGAATGGAAACTTCAGGATCAGATGGCTAAAACACCGGAAGCCGCTACAAAACTGATGAATCAAATTGCTACTCCTGCAGTGGAAACAGCAAAACGTGAAGCAATAGATATCCAGGACCTTATTGATCAGCAGAAAGGAGGTTTCAAGGTAGAGCCATGGGACTGGAATTTCTATGCCGAGCAGGTAAGAAAAGCAAAATATGACCTTGATGAAAACCAGATTAAACCTTATTTCGAAGTAACTACTGTTTTGGAAAAAGGAGTTTTCTATGCGGCTGAAAAGTTTTATGGATTGACTTTCAAAAAGAGAACGGATCTTCCTGTTTATCACCCTGACGTGGTAACTTATGAGGTTTTTGACCACGACGGAAAATCTATTGCCATCTATTATCTTGATTTCTATACCAGAGATTCTAAAAACGGAGGTGCCTGGATGAGTAATTTCGTTGAGCAGTCTTATCTTTTAGGAACAAAACCAGTTATTGTTAATTGTTATAATTACCAGAAGCCGGCGCCGGGAAAACCATCTCTGATCAGCTATGATGATGTTTCTACTATGTTCCATGAGTTTGGACACTCTATCCATGGAATGTTTGCAAGCCAGAAATATCCATCGCTTTCAGGAACAAGTGTTCCCAGGGATTTCGTAGAATTCCCATCGCAAATTAATGAGCACTGGGCTTTAGATCCTGTAGTTCTTAAAAATTATGCGCTTCACTATGAAACAAAACAACCGATTCCTCAGGCATTGGTAGACAAAATTAAAAAAGCTTCCACTTTCAACCAGGGATATATGACGACAGAATTGGTTTCTGCAGCAGCTCTGGATATGGACTGGCATACGGTAACCAATGAAAGCCAGCTAATTCCTGTTCTGGATTTTGAAAAACAGTCATTAGCCAGCCACGGATTTACTTTAGCTACAGTACCACCAAGATATCACACGCCTTATTTTGCGCACATCTGGGGTGGAGGATATTCTGCAGGATACTATGCTTATCTATGGTCTGAAACCCTTGATAATGATGCTTGGGAATGGATAAAAGGTAATGGTGGCTTAACGAGGGAAAACGGTGACCGTTTCAGAAAATATATTCTTTCTGTAGGAAATTCTGTAGATCTTAATCAGGCATTCAGGGATTTCACGGGACATGATCCGGATATCAAGCCTTTATTGAGAAACAGAGGTTTTATAAAATAAATTATATTAGAAGCATCCAATTGGGTGCTTCTTTCTTTATACGTTTGGCTAAAGCCGATGGATGATTTGTTTGTTAAATGGGGCTAAAGCCCATTTCTATTGATAAAGATATGGTTTTTGATGCGTTCCTTATGTCACGGGCTGAAGCCGTTCCTATTATTAAAATCTTTATTTTTGTTGATTGAAAATAAATATTAAAAATATGAACTGTCCCTGCTGTTCAGGAAAATCTTATGAAGACTGCTGTAAACCTTACCACACCGGAGAAAAGCATGCTCCTACTGCAGAAGCGCTGATGCGTTCCCGGTTTTCTGCATTTGCCATTCCCAATGGTGAATATTTGATGGAAACAACGTTTCCTTCAAAAAGAAAATTTCATAACAAAGAGGATCTTCAGGAATGGGGAGAAATCAATGAATGGACCAAACTGGAAATTGTAGATAAACCTTCGGCCAGCAAAGTTGAATTTAAAGCTTTTTATACTGATGAGGAAGGGTATAAGCAGCTCCATCACGAATTATCAAAATTCAAAATGATTCAAAACCGTTGGTTTTACGTGAGTGGAGAATTTTTGGAATAAAGAAAAAAAATGTCCGAAAAAATCGGACATTTATTATAGTTTAGTGAGCATCTGTGCCGTCTACGCCATGAGCGTGACCATGTGCTAATTCTTCTTCTGTTGCAGGACGTGTATTTAAAATTTCCACCTGGAAATCTAAAACTTTCCCAGCCATTGGGTGGTTAAGGTCTGCAATTACTGCTTCAGGAGTTACCTCAATTACAAATGCCTGGAAATTATTTCCCTGACCATCAGATAAAGGCAAAATAGCTCCCACCGGTGGAATTCCTGATTCCTGAAACATATCGATCGGCAATTGCGTAATTGAATTCGGATCTTTTTCTCCGTAAGCTTCTTCCGGCTGAATTACAAAAGCAGCTTTATCACCAGCTTTTAAACCTGCAATATTTTGTTCAAACTTAGGAATCATTCTTCCCAAGCCAAATAAAAATGTAAGTGGATTTTCCTCTGTTGTTTCTTCTACAAGAATCTTAGTTCCATCCTCTTCGATTGTATGAAGTATATACTTTACAGCTACAACGTGATTGTTTTCGATTGTCATATTCTTTTCTTTTTTCCGTGAGGTCTTCACGATTAACGGCACAAATATACTATTTTTGAAATGATTGATTAGGGAAACCCATTTAAACAAAAATCTCAGAACAGTATTATTTTTTACTTTCTATTCTTTATTTCGTTCTTTTTTTTCTGTCTTAATACATAAAGATACAGGCTTTCCACCTTGGTTCTGGCCCAATCTGTTTTTCGCAAAAATTTCAAAGAGGATTTGATGCTTGGATTGTCTGTAAAACATTTTATATTGATCTGCTCGCCAAGTTTCTCAAAGCCTTCATAGTATTCTACAAGTTCTTCAAGAATGGCATCGAGCCTTTTCCCGTGTAAAGGATCTTTTGATTTTTCTTCCATAACGCAGTAAAATTAAAATATTTTATCAGACTTAGCGACTAAAATTGTTTAAACTCCCAATCTTTAGTATTTTTGATGAGTGTATTTTTATCTAAAAACGATTCACTCCGAAAATAAATATGAGCAAAAATAACGAGGAAAACCGGAAAAAACATAAAAAGAAAATTGATCAGAAAAAACGTAAAATACAAAATGCTGAAATAGAAAGAAAAGCACGTTTAAAACAAATTCGGGAAGATTTTAAAGCGAGAGAGGCTGATAAACTTAATAATCATTAAATTTTAGGAAGAACAGTAAAAACCTCTGCCATTATTCAGCAGAGGTTTCATTTTATAAATCCTGAATTGCAGGTTTCACTTTGTCACCAAATAATTCAATAGATTTCATCATCACATCATGAGCCGGATCTCCAACATCCATATGTCCTATAAACCTTGTGATTCCAAAGATTTCTTTCATGTAAGCAATTTTATCCGCTACTTCAGCGGGATTCCCGATGAATAATGCTCCTTCTTTAGCTCTTCCACCATCATACTGCATTTTGGTGTAAGGAGCCCAACCTCTGGATGCTCCAATCCTGTCCATCTGGGATTTGTAGTTATTAAAATATCCGTCTACGACTGCCTGATCATCACTTACAAAAGTGTGAGAGTGAATGGCGATCTGCATTTTTAATACATCATGCCCAGCCTTTTGATATTCCTGTTTGTAAAATTCCACTAAATTTTTAAACTGTACAGGCATTCCTCCTATAATCGCTACTACTAAAGGCATTCCTAATTTAGCAGCACTTAACACGGATTGTGGAGTTCCTCCCACTGCTCTCCAGATTGACAGTTTACCATCATTTTTTGCTCTCGGATAGACTGTCTGATTCTGCATCGGTGCCCGGAGCTTTCCGGACCAGGTTACATTTTCTTCTGAATTGATTTTCAGCAGCAATTCCAGTTTTTCATCAAATAATTCTTCATAATCATTCAACGAATATCCGTAAAGTGGGAATGATTCAATGAAGCTTCCTCTTCCTACAAATATTTCAGCTCTGCCGTCTGATATCAGGTCTAAGGTTGAAAAATCTTCATATACTTTTACGGGTTCTGACGAACTTAAAACCGTAACACCGCTTGCCAGTTTTATATTTTTGGTAATACTTGCAGCAGCCGCCAATACCATTTCCGGTGACGAAACTGCATAATCCGGACGATGATGTTCTCCCATTGCAAAAACATCAATTCCTACCTCATCCATTAATTTTACCTGATCCAATATTTCACGGATCTTTACTCCTGCATCTTTATATTTTCCGGTTGCCTGATCAAAAGCCAAGTCACCAAACATTCCTATTCCTAATTCCATATTTTTAGATTTTAGATTCACAAAATTACGGATGAAAAAGATTAAAAACATTGATGTTTGTTAAGAACGAAAGTGTCTATTTTATTAGTTTTCTAATATGAATGATACAGGTCCGTTCAGTCTGCTGGATGTAAAAACTTGCATGTAAAATAAAAAGCCAGCCTTTCGGCTGGATTTTGTTCTTATTTCTTCAAATACTCATCAAAGTAATCTGTTATTTTCTGCATCAGATGAACTCTGTCTTTCCCAATCACATTGTGCGGATGTCCGGGATAAACAAAATAATCCAGCTGAACTCCGTTGTCTACTGCAGACTTGATAAATTTAATGGAATGCTGCCATACCACCACATCGTCCTGAGCGCCATGGATCATCAGCAGTTTTCCTTTTAAATTCTGAACTTTATCCAAAAGATTGGCTGCAGCATATCCCTGAGGATTTTCCTGCGGTGTATCCATATATCTTTCACCATACATGATCTCATACATGCTCCAGTCGATCACCGGACCTCCGGCAACACCCACTTTGAAAACATCCGGCTTACGAAGCATGAAGCTTGTCGTCATAAATCCACCGAAGCTCCAGCCGTGGATTCCCATTTTCTGAGCATCTACATAAGGAAGAGATTTTAAATACTCTACTCCTTTCATCTGGTCGTTCATTTCGGTTGTTCCCAGGTTTCTGAAAACAGCCTGCTCAAACTTCATTCCGCGGTTAGCAGAACCTCGCCCGTCCATGGTGAAGATAATGTATCCGTTTTGAGCCATATATTCGTACCAAAGGTTTCCTGATGCCGGGAATGTATTGGTCACCAGCTGAAGATGTGGTCCGTTATAAAGGTAAACGATTACCGGATATTTTTTGCTGGCATCAAAATCTGTCGGAAGAATGATTTTTCCATAAAGTGGTGTTCCATCATCTGCTTTTAATTCCACATTTTTAATTTCAGGCCTCTGATAATTTTTCAATGTATTTTCGGAAGTAAGGATATTGGTAGATTTTACCGTATTGGTATTGATGATATTAGCAGATCTTGGAGTTCCTGCATTGCTGTAGCTGTCAAAAAGATAATTTCCATCACTGCTTAAAACTCCTGTATGTACTCCCGCAGCATCGTCTAAACGCTGCATCTTGAAATTGGTCCAGTTGATCTTATATAAATGTTTTTCCAAAGGTGTTTCTTTCGTAGAAGTGAAATAAATTTCCTTTTTCTTATCATTAAAGCCTAAAATATCGGTAACCAGCCAGTCTCCTTTTGTGATCTGGGCAATCAGCCCTTTTTCAAGGCTGTAGTGGAACAGGTGATTATATCCTGCTCTCTGACTCTGCCAGATAAAGTCTGTATTGGAATTCGGGAAGAAGGTAAGCGGATGCTGAGGCTCAACATATTTGTCGCTGGTTTCTTCAAATAAAGTTTTCACTAAATTTCCTGTCGCAGCATCATACTGATTCATTTTTACATGATTCTGCCCACGGTTCAGAACGCCTACAAAAATATATTTTGAATCCGGGCTCCAGGTAACAGCTGTTAAATACTGATCTTTTTCACCTTCAATTTTCAGGAATGTTGTTGACTGATTTTTAATATTATAAACACCCAGAGTGACTTCATGAGATTTCTGTCCAGCCATCGGATATTTGATATTATGGTTTACAGCTGGAGTTACAGACCAGTCGATCACCGGATAATCTGCCACCATACTCTGATCCATTCTGTAAAATGCTACAGCTTCTGAATTAGGAGCCGGGAAAATTCCTGTATCAATTCCGAATTCATTTCTGTGAACTGCTGCTCCACCGTTGATTATATTTTCATTAGAGTCGTTGGTAACAGCAACTGTTTTTCCATTTTTGCTTACAAATAAATTATTCTTTACCGTAAAAGCAAACGTCTGGTTATCCCCAAACATTTTCAGATTGGAAGCATTTTCATCTACTGAAGCTGTTGTTTTCACTTTCCAGTCGGTTCCGGATTTTTCTATCCAGAACATTTTATCATTCGCATTGAAATAACCGTTTGAACCGCTGAGAAATTTAATCTGCGGAACAGCTTTCAGCTTTGCATCAGAAAATGACTTGTTCAATTGAGTTAAAGACACAAGCGTATCCTGTTTACTAGTCTTAAGATCAGTGATCAGATATCCTCCTTTTATAGCCTGGATATAAGACTTACCATCATTAGCCCATGAAAACTGGGAAATATTTTTTACAGCAAGATTCGTTCTGAGCCCGTTAACTGCCTCCGCCATTGTAAATTTTTGGGTCTGTGCGAATGCAGAACTGCCCAAAACCATCATCAATAAAGAAAATCTATGTAATTTCATTGTATAAAATTGAATCCCTCAAAAATAAGAAATAAAAATCATCCGTTAATAAATGTTAAATTAAAACATTGATAAAATAGGATTAATGCAGGGATAAAAAATAATTCTTAACTTAATGGTAGTTTTTTTTGACCAGTTTAAACCATGAATTGTGGACTGTCAATTGTGAGTTTTACAGCGGCCACAATTGAAATTTCACTTGCGAAGCAAAATTGACCATTCATATAAATCAGGAGTTAATTGCGAATTTTACCTTATTAATAATTCACGATTAATTTGCGAAGCAAAATTGACCATTCACATAAAAAAATAGGAGTTATTTCATTTCTTATCCTAAATCAATGACTGGTATATGTTCTCTACCCTACATTTGCAATATAAATAACAAACAAAAATACAAGAACAATGGCAACAAAATGGAACCTAGACCCAACGCATAGTGAAATTACTTTCAAAGTAAAACACATGATGATCTCTAACATTAAAGGTAACTTCACAACATTCAATGCTGAAATTGAATCTGAAGACGATACTTTTGCAAATGCTAAAACAACCGCTACAATCCAGACGGATTCTGTATTTACCAATAACACAGACAGAGACAATCACTTAAAGTCCGGTGAATTCTTCAATGCTGAAGAGCATCCTTCTATTACCTTTGAATCTCAGGCTTTAAATGATAAAGTAACAGGAAACCTTACAATCAATGGTATTACCAAACCTGTCACTTTGGATGTAGACTTTGGTGGGATCAATGTTGATCCTTGGGGAAATACAAAAGCAGGTTTTTCTTTTGAAGGAAAAATCAACAGAAAAGATTTCGGATTGAACTGGAACGCCGCTCTTGAAGCAGGAGGCGTAATGGTAAGCGATGAAGTAAAAATTGCAGGAGAATTACAGTTTGTGAAACAAGCATAAAATTCAAAGAAACAACAAGAATCAAAGAGCAAAGAATAAAGAGGCTTATCTTTTTTCTTTGCTCTTTATTCTTTTAACACAAATATTATGAACCTCACCGATCTGCAAAACATCAGCAACAATTTTGGAAATACCCAAAGAATGCCCGTTTTATTTCTCGGGCACGGCTCACCGATGAATGCTATTGAAGAAAACCAGTTTGTACAGGGATTCAGAAAAGCAGCGCAGGAAATTCCGAAACCCAATGCTATTTTGTGTATTTCTGCACACTGGTATACGCAGGGAACTTTTGTCACTGCGATGGATATGCCGAGAACCATCCATGATTTTGGCGGTTTTCCAAAAGCTTTGTTTGATGTACAGTATCCTGCTCCGGGAAGTCCGGAACTTGCGAAAGAAACAGTTGAGCTTCTATCCCCTGTTCTGGTGGAAGAAGACCACAACTGGGGACTTGACCACGGTGCATGGTCAGTGATCAGACATATGTATCCTGAAGCTGATATTCCTGTGATCCAGCTGAGCATTGACTATACAAAACCTCCACAATATCATTTTGATCTGGCCAAAAGACTAAATAGGCTCCGTGAAAAAGGTATTTTGATTATCGGAAGCGGGAATATTGTTCATAATCTTCGTCTCATTGACTGGAAAAATATAGATACAGTGGGTGCTGGCTGGGACTGGGCTATAGAAGCAAGAGAAAAGACAAATAACTGGCTGGTAGACGGAAATTTTCAAAATATCATAGATTATCAGAAACAGGGAATATTCCTCCAATATGCAGTTCCTACACCAGACCATTATTTACCGTTAATTTATACATTAGGCTTAAAAGATCAGGCGGACAGCCTTTCTTTATTCAATGATGAACTTATTGGCGGATCTTTAAGCATGACAAGTGTGAGGATAGGATAAGTACATTTACAGTTGCAGGATCACAAAAAAGGAATATCTCCAATCCGGACCAGCTCATCAACAAAAGTAATTTTCAAAGAATAAATTGAAAATATACCTCAGCTGGATGATCAGTTGGTAGACTGTGATATTCCCTTTATTGAAAATGGAAGACGGATATCCTTCCCTTCCAGTTTCTAATTAAATCTTCTACTGTACTGCCTGCAAAACATTGATATTTCCATAACCGTAGCTTGAATTTACAGTAGGATAATAGGTAGCAGACTGCCTCATTTTATTCAACACCTGATCTCTCGTCCAGGATGGATTTTTAGACCACACAAGAGCTGCAATACCCGCCGTAGCAGCCGTAGCCACTGATGAACCACCTACATAATCAGCCTGGTTGTTGTAATAGCTTAGAACCGGAACTGTATTTCCGTTTGCTCTTTCCATCTGGAAAGTAAAATCAATCTGACTTCCGGAATGGCAGACATCACATTTCTGATTAGAGGTTCCTTCTTTTACACCCGTTACAGCCTGTGTTTCAGACATACTTGCAGGGAAAATCACACCTACGAAATTAGTAAAGCTTGTAGAAGTTCCTCCTGCACAGAATATTAATTTTCCTTTAGAATACGCATATTTCACCCCATCTTCAATTTTACCGACAGAGAAAATATGCCCCATCGACATTGAAATGATCTTTACACTGGTATTATTAGCAAGATCTGTAAATGCTGTTTTTACTCCGTTCTGTTCGCTGAAAGTTTCCAATACGACATTGGAAGCCGCACGGTAAGTGATAAGATTAGCATTGTAGGCAACACCTACTGGAAGCCCTGCATTATTTTTCGGAGCTGCCATTACGGAAGCCATTTTTGTCCCATGTCCGCACTGGTCGGCCGGACCGTCTGTAGCAGATCCGTTGACATAAGAACCAAATTTGCTGATCGTTCTTCCGGAAGATGCTCCGGAATTAAAACTGCTCCCCAACAGAGTTTGTTCCGGCGAAACTCCTGTATCAATAAGTCCGATGGTCACTCCAGCTCCTGTGCTGTAGTTCCATGCATTGGGAATGTTATGTTTTGAAAAAGCCCATGGTATTCTGGCATTAGGCGTTGTGGTGATATAGTCTGCTGCATTCAAAGCAGTTGTTTCAAACCCACAGCCTGATGAGGAACCGCTGGATTTTGAATTGGGGTTAGTATTGTTTTCTATTTCAAAGTAATGATAATCTCCAGGTTCTACATACCTGATAGTTTTCATCTTTCTCAGCGCAGTAATGGTTTCTTCTTTTTCTACAATAATGTCGATCTGGTTTAAATATTGGTCTGAAGAGATCAGAAATCGGTCTTGCTCAATTCCTTCATGTTCTTTAATCAGATCTAAAACGGCAGTTTGCATTGATTTGCTGTCAGTTGAAAGACTTCTGTCAAAATCATCTTGTGAAGATCCGAAGCCAACGGATACCATTCGGTTTCCTCTGAATATTGCACTCCAGAGCAGATGATCTGAAGCATTTTTCCAGTTGAAGGATCCGGTGTTTTTGATGGTGCTGTTAATTTCTGCGTTGATCTGTTTACCGGTCAAAGGATCTTTCTGAACATTTTCAATTTTGGAATTTTCATTTTGAAATTCATCTCTGGTACATGAATTCAAAACAAAAAAGAGCGCTAATACGTAAAGTGCACTTTTTTTCATAGTTATTATTTTATGGTTTGGAACCACAATATAACACTTTGATGAGAATTAAAAGCTTAGAAAAAATGAATATACTATTACAAGAATATGAATTGTGTTCACTGTATTGTAAAGAGTCTATATGCTTTTCTCAAAACAGACACTTTTATCAATACCGATATATTGCCCATAATTAGGAATTTTATAATACCCACTTTTCTCATAGACGGAAAGGGCTTCATTCTGTTCAAGGGAACTTTCCAGAACCGCTTTTACATAACCTGCTTCTTTTGCCCAGGATTCCAATTCCTGTACAATAGCTGTAGCCAGACCTCTTTTCCTAAAATCCGGATGAGTGTACATTCTCTTGATCTCTACCGTATCCTCAGAGAATTTCTTAAATGCTCCGCAGGCTGCAGGCTTTTCATCAATGTAGATTACGATACAGTTTTTGATACTGTCAATTTTATTGAACTGGTCATAGAATGAATGCTCATCTCCATTACGGATGGCAAGATCTGCATCGAGAAGTTTGACTAAATTTTGAAAACCTATATGAGTAGAATCTGCTCTGGTGATTGTCATATTAATGAATTTAAAAATTATGAATAATATAAAAGCTTCCCCGTTGAGAGGAAGCTTTTATATTATTTTTTACTTGCTTTTTTCAGGCATCGGTGGTGGCGGACTTTGATAGCCTGCCTTTTTATCAAGCTTTTCTTTTACTTGAATAGCTATATCTCTTCCCAATTTGCTTCCGGCTTCCATACTTTCTCTCAAAATAGATGGTACAACTGAAATAGTCTTTTGCCCTACTGAGGATTTATAGAACTTAATAAGTTCATCCATTTCCGATTCTGTATAGTATTTAACATAAATCGGAGCATAGATTTCAATCAATTTTTCTGGGGTTACTTCTGAAATAAATTCGTTTATAAATTCCTCAGAAATATCCGGAGAGGTTTTCTTAAGCTCCTGAATCTTTAACATCATACTAGAAATAGCTATTTTATCAGCCTGCGTAATTTTTATAATTTCACGAGCTTTAGCTTCTGAAGCTTGTGAGAAAGCAAATGTTCCTACAAACAAGCCTAAAACACTGATTATTTTTTTCATTTAAATCAATTAAGCATCAACATTGAACTTTCTTTCATTGATCAGTTCAGCAATCGCCAGCATATCTTTCCCAATCAGTCTGTCGTCTTCCAATTTTTTCACCTTAGAACGGATAATGGCAAAGTTTTCTTCTATGATCTTGGAACATTTGGAGGGCCTTCTGAATTCCAGTCCCTGTGCTGCAAACATTAGTTCTACTGATAAAATATTTACCAGATTTCCTAAAACCTGATTGAATTTTCTACCGGAAATACTTCCCATAGAAACGTGATCTTCCTGTCCTAGACTTGTAGGAATGGAGTCTGCTGATGCCGGGAAGCATAATGTCTTATTTTCCGTAACCAATGCTGCAGAAGTATATTGCGGGATCATGAATCCTGAATTCAGTCCTGAGCTTTCTGTCAATAATCTTGGAAGTCCGTATTTCCCTTCTAATAGTAAATAACTTCTTCTGTCTGAAATATTTCCCAATTCAGCAACAGCCAGTGTCGCATAATCTAAAGGAATTGCCATCAGCTGTCCGTGGAAATTTCCTCCGGAAATAGACTCTTCAGCACTTAGAACGATTGGGTTGTCTGTCACTGAATTCAGTTCTGTTTCAGCCATCATTTTAAGGTGTTCAAAAGCATTTCTGCTGGCACCATGCACCTGTGGTACACATCTCATGGAATAAGGATCCTGAACTCTCTCGCAGTCTTCATGAGCTTTCATATTTTCAGAACCTTTTAAAAACTTCACCATTCTGGCCGCTACTTTTTTGCTTCCTTCAAAAGGTCTGATGTCATGAAGCTCTTTTTTAAACGGACTTTCAGAACCTCTGTAAGCTTCAATACTCATTGCTGCTGTCATATCTGCAAGGTTTAATAAGTATTCAAACTTTTCTAAACCTTTTATGGCATGAGCCAGAATAAACTGTGTCCCGTTGATCAGTCCAAGACCTTCTTTTGGACCTAGTACCAATGGATCAAGATCGTGCCTTTCTAAAACTTCCATCGTTTCAAAGATCTGATCTCCTTCCCAGACCTGTCCCAGTCCCAGTAACGGAAGTACAAGATGGGCAAGAGGAGCTAAATCTCCGGATGCTCCAACAGAACCCTGCTCCGGCACTACGGGAATGATATCTTTTTCAAGCATCAGGATCAGTCTTTCAATTACTTCCAGAGAAACGCCTGAAAAACCTTTAGATAAGGCATGAACTTTAGCAATGATCATGATTTTGGAAAACTCCTTATCGATAGGCTTTCCTACCCCTACCGCGTGAGAAATGATAAGGTTATACTGCAGCTGAGCCGTTTCATCAGCCGATATCTTAGTATCACAAAGCGGCCCGAATCCCGTATTGATCCCATAAACACATCTATCGGACTCTACTATTTTCTGAACATTTTTCTGGGATTTCAGGATCTGTTCTTTAGCTGCTTTATTAAGTTTAGCTTTATTTGGCTTTTTACAGATTTCCAGAACATCATGGAAAGTAAAAACATCTACACCGTATATCATTTCTAAAAATTTCCTTAAAATTACACATTTAACCATAATTGGAAAAGCTAAATTTCACAGTCCTATGTTTTTCTGATTATGCGTAGATTATTTTGCTATTTTTACCTCCTAAATTAAAAACAATTATCAATAACCTATGAAACTTAAAACTCTACTGCTTACATTATGTATTGCAGGCACTGCAACTTTTGCCCAGAAGGTAAAATATTCCAAGGAAGAGATTAAAAAAATGGAAACGTATCTCTTCAACGAGGGGTTTAATTCACCTTCTCCGAAAAAAACATCAACTATTATTTTAAAAGACGGAACAACCCATAAAGGTTTCTGCGGCAAGATTGAAACTAAAAAAGGACAAATCTATGAAGTTGCCTTGAAAGACAGCATCACTAAAAAAAATGAAGTATTCAATGCTGAACAGATCAACGAAATGTATGTATACCCCAGTAATGCAGAAAAAATTGCAAAAGTCGGGAAATATATGAGCAACATCAGAAACTTCGGCACCAAAAAACTTACCAAGAATACAGCTGGCGGCAGAATACATTTTGTCAACCAAACCGTTTCTTTAAAAAATAAAAAAGATGACAAGGAATTCCTGATGCAGCTGATCAATCCTGAATTCAGTGATATCATTTCAGTATATCATGATCCGAGAGCTAAGGAAACTAATGGTTTTTCTATGATGGGTTCTCCTCAGCTTGGCGGCGGTGTTATCAAATCTTATTATGTAAAGAAAAGGGACAAGGTAATGTGGCTTCACAAAGATGACTTTGAAGATAACTATGAATTTCTGTTCGGTGACAATACAGAATTTATGAAAAAGTATCCTAAGAACTCTGTTGAATGGGATTATTTCAGCTTCCTGGTGAGTGAATACACTTCAATGAATAACGGATAGAACTTAATTTCAATCTGAGTTCAGGATAAGCATAAGGAAAAGAAAATCAAGAGTTCAGATTCTGGATTAATTACTAGAATCAATCGTGAATTTTGCTTCGCAAATGAATGGTGAATTTTTGAGTTGATATAAGATTCAAATATTAGACATCAGATAAAATTCTCAAGCCCTAAAATGCCCTGAATCTCGAACCCGGATCTAATTTAAGCATACATGTTAAAACTGCAGAAAACTCTGCAGTTTTGTTCTTTTAAATCCCGGATGGATTCCGTAATTTTGTTATATGAATCCTTCTTTAGAATTACAGCTCAAAACTTTACCATCAGAACCTGGCGTTTATCGTTATTATGATAAAAACGATCAATTGCTGTATGTAGGAAAGGCCAAACATTTAAAGAAGAGGGTTCTCTCCTACTTCAACAAAAATCTTCCGGGCTACCGTATCAAGATTATGGTAGGCAAGATTGTCCGTTTAGAAACAACTATCGTTAACAGTGAATACGACGCACTTTTACTGGAAAACAACCTGATCAAAGAACACCGCCCATTTTACAACGTATTACTGAAGGATGATAAAACGTATCCCTGGATCTGCATAAAAAATGAAAGTTTTCCGAGGATATTTCTGACCAGAAATGTGGTAAAAGACGGATCTGAATATTACGGGCCTTATGCCAAAGTGCGTCCTGCAAAGATTTTATTGGATACCATTAAGCATATTTATAAGCTCAGGACCTGTAATCTTAATCTTTCCCCTTCTAAAATAGCAGAAGGGAAATATAAAGTATGCCTGGAATATCACATTAAAAACTGTGAAGGCCCATGTGAAGATCTGGAAAGTAAGGAAGATTATGATGAAAAGATTGATGCTATCCGTGGAATTATCAAAGGGGATTTCCGGAAAGCAAAAGAATATCTGGTGAATCAAATGATGAAGCATGCAGAAAATCTTAAGTTTGAAGAGGCCCAGATCATCAAGGAAAGACTGGATATATTAGAAGATTATCAGGCTAAAAATACAGTGGTCAACCCAAATATTGATGATGTGGATGTTTTTGGAATGACCAGCGACGAAACAGCTGCTTATGTGAATTTCTTTAAGATCAGAAACGGAAATATCATTCAAAGTTTTACAACGGAAATCAAAAAGATCCTTGAGGAAAGTGATGAAGATATTATGGAGGAAGCCTTAATTGAGATCCGTCAAAAGTTTGGTTCTGATTCTAAAGAAGTACTGCTTCCGTTCCACCTTTCTGTAGAAATTCCTAATGTAAAGCTGATCGTTCCAAAGGTTGGTGATAAAAAAAGGATTGTTGAGCTGTCAGAAAAAAATGCAAAGGAATACCGTTTAGAAAAATTGAAACAGGTACAGATCGTAGATCCGGAAAGACATACGAACAGAATTATGGCTGAAATGCAGAAACTGTTGAGAATGCCGGTAGAACCCAGACATATTGAAGGCTTTGATAACTCGAATATCCAGGGAACTAATCCTGTTTCTGCATGTGTCGTTTTCAAAGACGGACGACCAAGCAAAGCAGATTATAGAATTTTCCACCCGAAAACTGTTGTTGGCGCCAATGACTTTGCTACGATGGAAGAGGTCATCTACCGCCGTTATAAAAGAATGCTTGATGAAGGGGAAGATCTGCCACAGCTGATCCTTATCGATGGTGGAAAAGGCCAGCTTTCTTCTGCTGTAAAAAGCTTACGGTTATTAGGCTTATATGGTAAAATTACCATTGTAGGGATTGCGAAAAGACTTGAAGAAATTTTCTTTCCTGAAGATTCTATACCTTTATATCTCGATAAAAAATCAGAGACATTAAAGATCCTGCAAAGAGTACGTGATGAGGCGCACCGTTTTGGGGTAAAACATCACAGAACAAGAAGAAAAAATTCTACTATAAAATCTGAACTCGAGGAGATTCCAGGGGTTGGCGAAAAAACAATTGAGCTGTTGCTTTCAAAACTGAAATCAGTTAAAAGAATTAAAGAATCCAATCTGGAAACACTGGAAGAAATTCTTGGGAAGAGTAAGGCCAAGGTGATTTGGGAATTTTTTAATGGACAGTAAAAAAATAAGCTCTTTGATTAAGAGCTTACTTTTATATTTTGTAAGGTAATTATTATTTACTTGCGCTAAATATTTCCTTAGTATATCCGTTTTCACCCTGTGGAACATCAATAACGATATTTCCATTTTCAAAATATCCGATGGTATAACTTCCGTCTGAAAGTTTTACTTTAAAAACATCTTTTTTTGATGATGTTTTAAAAACAGCGAAAGGTATAGAACTTCCACTATCTGCTAAAATAAACTGATTCGCGTCTACCTGAATTTTTTGAAGATTCAGCTTACCGTTTGAATATTTTCCGGATTTATTTTCTGAAACAGGTGATGATGAAGAAACATCATTTTTAGTAACAGGTTCTGTGGTTACAGGTGTAGCTTTTACTGTTTCTACAATGGCTATAGGATTTGAAGCCGGAAAAGAAATCAAAGATTGTTTAAGAGCATCCTGATATCCTTCTTTGTATTCTTTTATACTTGAGGCTCCTTTTGATGAAAATACAACTTTATCATTGCAATCTTTGAACTCAAGTACAGTTTTATTTTTAAGAAAACTGCTGCTGTTTATTACATTTGCTTTTGCAATGCTGCATGAGTTTTGCCCAATTTCTGCCGGCCAGGCATCTTTTCCTTCCTGAATAACAGTATATCCTTTTGATTTTAAAGCTTTAGCTAAGGACGCATCTAAGTCATAAGAATCTTTCTCAAAGCCTTTAAATGTCTTCGGAATAGAAATATATTTGTAGTCTGATACTTTTTGCCCAAAAACAGCAGTTACTGCGAGCATTAAAGTGAATACTGAAATCTTTTTCATTGTTTTTAAATTACATTTCAAAATTAATCATTTCTGAATTGTCCCATATCTAATTTAAGAGAGAAAAAATTAGAATAGAAATTAGATCCCCCGATTCCTGAATTGGTAATCGCATAATCCAGTGTAAGGCCCCTGTACTTAATTCCTATACCGGCACTCGGTTGGAAAGAAACTTTTCTTTTGAGGTCTTCTATATCCGTGATAGACTGGAACCTGTTTACCCCAAGTCTTACAAAAATCATTTTCTGGTAGCCCAATTCAGCACCTGCATAGGGTGTAATACTTGCAAAATCTGTAGATATTAAAGCCGCTGTTTTAGCAAAATCTACATTGATACCGGCTTCCGGTAAAACATACAGGCTACTGTTGATATTGAATACTTTACTTGCTCCTGCATTCAGTTTGGGCATGGTAAGTTCCATTTTATCTTTCGGTGCCGGGTTAAATTCTTCCCCATTTACCACTGTTGAAAGCTCCTTTTGGTTGATGCTCCAAAAGTTGACGGTAGTTGTTGCATCACGCAACATACCCCCGAATTTCCAGCCGTTATCAGCTTTATAGATCGCTCCGATATCAAAACCAAAACCATAGCCACTGGCAAATTTACCTACATTTCTGTACACAATTTTAGCATTTACCCCTACATCAAGTTTAGGATTTCCTGCAGGGTGAAAAGCGTAAGAAAGAATGGCTGCATAGTCAGACTGGGAAAACTTTGTAATTTTATCGTAGTCAATATTTCCTTCAGCATCAATCATTTGTGTTGTATTAAGGATGTTATCTACCCCTAATCTTACAACAGACACTCCAAATACCCCTTCTTCCAAAACTTTTGCATAGGCCAGATAATCATATTTCGCAATAGATTCAAAATATTCTGCGTGCATGGCTGCTCCCTGCCAGTCCCGTTCTATGGCCATTAAACCGGCTGGGTTCCACATAGGAGAATAAACATCATCCTGGTTGGAAATTACAGCTCCTCCCATAGCTAGCCCTCTGGCTCCAGCTCCGATATTCAAAAATTCATTGGAATATTTTCTGATAATCTGAGATTGAGACATCCCAAACAGCAGTAAAAATGCAAGTAAAAAATATTTTTTCATCATATAAAATTGATGCTTAGTTAAAAGTTTTTTGTTTTTTTATTTTTCTGGATTTCAATAATCCGTTCACAATGATTGCCAGTATCATAACGCCTGAAGCTATATAAAATATCGGGCTCATCTCTTCTGAATCCCCAAAGATAAAAAAAGCTAGTACAATTCCGTAAACAGGTTCTAAATTAACTGTTAAAATTAATGTAAAAGGCGAAATATATTTCATCAGTTTCACCGACTCCAGCATCGGAAAGGCGGTAAAAACACTTGCTAACAAGCATATTAACGCCAAATCTCTATAGTTTATTTCATTCATTTCAAAAATATGCCCTGTTCCTACATAAAATAGCATCAAAATGAACCATCCACAGAAGATTTCATAAAAGATAATGTTTCCAGAGCTTGTTTTTCCAAACATTTTCCCATTAAAGACAGAAAAAACAGTTCCGAACACTGCACAGAGAACCCCATAGATAATACCTTCTTTAAAATGAAATTCTGTTTTAAAGATCAGTAGTATACATGCAACAATGACTGCACCCATAATGACTTCTGATACATCAATCTTTCTTTTAAATATAATGGGCTCCAATATTGAAGCAAATAAAGTGGAAAGTGACAGACAGCTTAACGCAATTGAAACATTTGAGACTTTAATGGAATAAAAAAAACAGTACCAGTGGAGGGCCATCGCAAAACCTATTCCTGCCAGCTGAAAAAAGATCTTCTTAGAAACTTTTATACTCTCCTTTTTATAAATCCTGATGAATACAAACAGAAATATGGCAGCAAATAGCATTCTGTAAAAAACAAGGATCTGGGCATTGGCCTGAATCAGCTTTCCCAAAATTGCAGTGAACCCCCACAAAAAAACAATCAAATGCAACCTGAAAAGTGCTAATTTTTGCATAACTTATCTACTGTAAATTTTTAAAATGCAAATCTACAAATAGGCTTTATAAATATCATACAAAAACAAATAATTGTTTAACAAAAAATTATGGAAAGTAATTATTTAGAAGAATATCTTTGAAACGATAGAAGAAAATTAAAATATTAATCATTATTTTACTTTTAACCCCTAATGAAACTGAACAGTAATATTACAATTAAAACTGACCGGCTGATATTAAAACCGATTGTAGAGGATTATGCCGATGACATTAATACCTATTTTACAGCAGAAATTACAAGATATATGCCTTTCAATGCGGAGGGTAATATGAATGATGTTCTCAGTTTTGTAGACCATTCAAAAAAATCACTGTTAAATAATACTGATTTGGTAATGATAGCAGTTGATTCAGATGAAAATTTTATGGGTTGCTGTGGTATTCATCATATAACCTCTGAATCTATAGAAGTAGGTTTGTGGCTGAAAAAAAGTGTGCAGGGTGTGGGTTTGGGTACAGAAATAATTATAAACCTTATTCAGTTTATAGAGAATCATTTTATTTTTAAGTATATTTTATATCCTGTAGATGAAGAAAATATTGCCAGTAAAAAGATACCGGAAAAATTAGGCTTTATTCCTTATAAAAAATACAAAAAAAATAAAGGCTCATCTTTTCTCAATATAGTAGAGTACAGAAAATATTATTCGGAGTAACTCCCATTAATGTAATTATTGTGATCCATAAAACAATAAAAACCCTGAAAATTTGGTCAACTTTCAGGGCCTTCAAATAATAAACTATTAAAAAAATAAACTAGGAACTTAGAGTATTTATCAGGGATAATTATCCCTTTTACTCTGAAGTAAAGTTAGAAAAAATATCATTGATTTAAAAATATTTTTCTGTTAAAAATATCACAATTTTCTGAGAACCAACATATTAAACAAGTGTTTTACTTTTCTATACATTCATTATAAAAATAGTATCTTTAGACGTAAAAAATTGAAATTTTATGGACCTTGAATTCAACAAACGGGAAGATCAGAATAGATTAAAATTATCCGATATTAATCAATTGCTGGCTGAAATAAAAAAAGGAGGCGGAGAGAAGAGATTACAAAAGCTTCGTGACGAAGGAAAAATGACAGCAAGAGAAAGAGTCGAATATCTTCTCGACAAAGGTTCAGATTCTATAGAAATTGGTGCATTTGCTGGCTATGAAATGTATCCGGAACATGGCGGGTGCCCAGCCGGCGGTGTTGTCGTTGTAATGGGATATGTTTCCGGAAGACAATGCCTTGTTGTTGCTAATGATGCTTCTGTAAAAGCGGGTGCATGGTTCCCGATTACCGGAAAGAAAAACCTTAGAGCCCAGGAGATCGCGATGGAAAATAAGCTTCCAATCATTTATCTGGTAGACTCTGCAGGCGTTTATCTTCCGATGCAGGATGAGATTTTCCCTGATAAAGAGCATTTCGGGCGTATTTTTAGAAATAATGCTAAAATGAGTTCCATGGGAATTATTCAGATCTCGGCTGTTATGGGTAGCTGTGTTGCCGGTGGTGCTTACCTTCCTATTATGAGTGATGAAGCAATGATTGTTGATAAAACAGGATCTATTTTCCTTGCAGGAAGCTATCTTGTAAAAGCTGCCATTGGGGAAAGTATCGATAATGAAACTCTTGGAGGAGCTACAACACACTGTTCAATTTCAGGTGTTACTGATTATAAGGCAAAAGACGATAAAGATGCTTTAAATAGGATCAAAACAATCATGAAATCTCTTGGAAGCACTGAAAAGGCAGGCTTTGACAGAATAGAAAGTTTCCCTCCAAAGGAAAATCCCGATAATATTTTTGGAATTGTTCCTGTATCCAGAACAGAGCAGTATGATACTTATGAGATCATTAAATGTTTAGTTGATAATTCAGAATATGAAGAATATAAGCCAGATTACGGGAAAAGTATCATTTGTGCAACAGCAAGAATCGATGGCTGGTCTGTAGGTATCGTAGCTAACCAGAGAAAGCTTGTAAAAAGCGGTAAAGGAGAAATGCAGTTTGGTGGAGTGATTTACTCAGATTCTGCTGATAAATCGACAAGGTTTATCGCTAACTGTAATCAGAGAAAAATACCTTTGGTTTTCCTTCAGGATGTTACAGGATTTATGGTAGGTTCAAAATCTGAGCATGGCGGTATCATCAAAGACGGTGCGAAAATGGTGAATGCAGTATCCAATTCCGTTGTTCCGAAATTCACTATTATTACAGGAAATTCTTACGGCGCAGGAAACTATGCCATGTGTGGTAAAGCTTATGATCCCAGATTAATTGTAGCATGGCCTTGGGCAGATCTTGCCGTAATGGGTGGTTCTCAAGCCGCAAAAGTTCTGGCACAAATTCAAGAGTCTACCTTAAAAAAACAAGGTAAAGAAATTACCGAAGAAGAACATAACGAGATTTTAGATACGATTTCTAAAAAGTATAAAAAACAAACCGAGTCTACCTATGCAGCTGCAAGACTTTGGACTGATGCCATTATCAATCCCACGGATACAAGAAAATGGATTTCTATGGGAATTGAAGCTGCAAATCATTCTCCTATTACAGAGAAATTTAATTTAGGAGTGATACAGGTTTGATAAATTACTCATAAAACAAAAAGTGGTTACATTAATTCTAATGTAACCGCTTTTCTATAATTGAATTCTTTACAAGCTTTTTCGCTGAAATCAATTCTCATACAATCAAATATGAAATATGATGAATGATAATTGTAAGTATGCCAAGCAACGGGGTTTGATGAATACATCTATTGGGCTTATGTACAAAACAAAAAAGTCTCATACAATATGTATGAGACTTTTAAATAAAAACTGGCGGCGGCCTACTCTCCCGCTTT
>Ga0308161_1000279_pt1 | contig 95177 bp, 67 predicted proteins | sample PhyFR2_FD_201034 | JGI IMG/M metagenome (GOLD analysis project Ga0308161, IMG submission 201034) | Phyllosphere microbial communities from UC Gill Tract Community Farm, Albany, California, United States - DLSLF.R2 | ecosystem: Host-associated > Plants > Phyllosphere > Unclassified | place: USA...
ACTAAAAAAAGTTGGTGGAATAAAATTTTTAAATCATAAAAATGGGTAAAATTTTAATTACGGGAGGAGCAGGGTTCATAGGCTCCAACCTTACGGAGTACTTTTTAAATAAAGGCTATCAGGTAGTCTGTCTGGATAATTTTTCAACAGGACACCGTTACAATATTGAGCCTTTTTTAAATAATCCGGATTATAAACTGATCGAAGGAAGCATCTGTGATCTCGAAGTCTGCAGAACTGCTTTGGAAGATGTAGACTACGTGTTGCATCAGGCCGCATTAGGGTCTGTTCCCAGATCAATCAATGATCCCATTACCAGCAATGAAGTCAACGTTTCAGGTTTTCTGAATATGCTTGTTGCAGCAAGAGATGCAAAAGTTAAACGTTTCGTGTATGCTGCTTCATCCTCAACATATGGCGACTCAGCATCACTTCCAAAAGTGGAAGAGGTGATCGGAAAGCCATTATCTCCATATGCAATTACCAAATATGTTAATGAGCTGTATGCAGATGTTTTTTCTAAAACCTACGGGATACAATGCATCGGACTTAGATATTTCAACGTATTCGGACGCAGACAGGATCCCAATGGCACCTACGCCGCAGTGATTCCTTTATTTGTAAAGCAGCTGATGAATCACCAGTCACCGAAGATTAACGGAACCGGGGATTATTCCAGGGACTTTACGTATATCGATAATGTGATCCAGATGAATGAACTCGCCATGCTTACTGAAAATCCTGAAGCGGTTAATACTGTTTACAACACAGCAGTAGGAGATCGTACTACATTAAACGATCTTGTAAATTATATTAAAAAGTATTTAAGTGAATATGATGCGAAGATCGCAGACGTTGAAATCGTACACGGGCCAAACCGGGTAGGGGATATTCCGCATTCATTAGCATCTATAGATAAAGCTAAAAACCTTTTGGGATATAATCCCAGCCATACCATTGAAAATGGGCTTAAAGAAGCCATTACATGGTATTGGGAAAATTTAAAATAAACTGTTAAAAACAAGTTTTGTGGAAAAAAATTATAAAATTGCCGTTATCGGTCTTGGGTATGTAGGATTACCACTGGCCCGTTTATTTGCAACACAATATCCTGTAGTGGGATATGACATCAACCAAAAGAGAATTGAAGAATTAAGAGCAGGAAATGACAGTACACTTGAGGTGGAAGCAGACATTCTGCAGTCTGTTTTGATAAATGAAAACCCTTTCAATAAAGAAAATGAAAAAGGATTTTTTGCTTCTGCCAATATTGAGGACATCAAAGATGCGAATATATATGTGGTAACTGTGCCAACTCCCGTAGATAAGCACAACCGTCCGGACCTCACTCCACTTTACAAATCTTCTGAAACGGTAGGAAAAGTTCTTTCTAAAGGTGATATTGTTATCTACGAATCTACAGTGTATCCTGGCGCTACTGAAGAAGAATGTATTCCTGTACTGGAAAGAGTTTCAGGGATGAAGTTCAATGAAGATTTCTTCGCAGGCTATTCTCCGGAACGTATTAATCCGGGAGATAAAGAACATACAGTAGAAAAAATTCTAAAAGTAACCTCCGGTTCTACGCCGGAAATCGGAGAAATTGTAAACAGTTTATACCAATCCGTTATTGTAGCGGGTACCCATCTTGCTCCTACCATCAAGATTGCTGAAGCGGCCAAAGTAATTGAAAATTCACAAAGAGACATCAATATTGCTTTTGTAAACGAGCTGGCAAAAATTTTTAACCTTCTTGAAATCGATACCCATGAAGTTTTAAAGGCGGCAGGAACAAAATGGAACTTTTTGCCGTTTAAACCTGGATTGGTTGGAGGCCACTGTATTGGGGTTGATCCTTATTATCTTGCCCAGAAAGCACAGGAAAACGGATATCATCCTGAAATTATTCTTGCAGGTCGCAGGCTTAATGATTCTATGGGACAATATGTAGCATCTGAGCTGGTGAAATGTATGATTAAGAAAAACATCAATATCAATGGTGCAGAAGTACTTAACCTGGGAATTACATTTAAAGAAAACTGTCCGGATGTAAGAAATACAAAAGCCGTAGACGTTATCTGTGGACTGGAAGATTACCAGTTGCAGGTTACAACATTTGATCCATGGGCAAGTCCTGAAGAGGTAGTTCATGAATACGGTCTTACGGTAGTGAATGAAATTCCTAATAAGAAATTTGATGCAGTGATTCTCACGGTTGCCCACAATGAATTTATAAACATCAACCTAAAAGATTATCTGAAAGAAAACGGAGTAATCTACGATGTAAAAGGAATTTTGGGAGATGTGGACGGAAAACTGTAAAAAAATTAATACTATACTATAATGATAAAAAATCTAATTGTATTCGGAACCAGACCAGAAGCTATAAAAATGGCCCCACTGGTGAAAGAATTTAAGAAGAATAATGTAGACTTTGAAACCAGAGTATGTGTTACAGCTCAGCATAGAGAAATGCTTGATCAGGTTTTAGATTTTTTTGAAATAATTCCGGATTATGATCTGGATTTAATGAAGCCGAATCAAAATTTATATACTTTAACATCAGATATTATTGTTGAGTTAAAATCCGTTCTTGAAGACTTTAAGCCTGATTATGTTTATGTGCATGGTGATACTACAACTACAATGGCGGCAAGTATTGCATCATTTTACTCGGGTGCTAAAGTATGCCACGTAGAAGCAGGATTGAGAACGCATGATAAACGTTCGCCGTTTCCGGAGGAAATTAACAGGCAGGTTACGGGACGTATAGCAGATTATCATTTTGCACCTACTGAAAAGTCTAAAAGCAACCTTCTTAATGAAGGGGTATCTGAAGAAAATATTTTGGTAACCGGAAATACGGTTATTGACGCTTTATTGGAAAGTTCTTCTAAAGTTTCTTCCATCGATAATGCCGAGATAAAATCTCTTAATGATATCGTTGATCCTGGTAAAAAACTTATTCTTGTTACCGGACATAGAAGAGAAAATCACGGACAGGGCTTTATCAATATCTGTGAGGCATTAAAAGAAATTGCGTCTAAGAACAATGATGTACAGATTATCTATCCTGTACATCTAAACCCTAATGTTACAAAACCAGTATATGATATTTTGTCGGGTGTAAATAATATTATGTTAATTGAACCACTTGCTTATCCTGCTTTTGTATGGCTTATGAATAAAGCTTACATTATCATTACCGACTCAGGTGGAGTACAGGAAGAGGCTCCAAGTTTAGGAAAGCCGGTTTTAGTAATGCGCGATACCACCGAAAGACCTGAAGCAGTAGATGCCGGAACAGTTATTTTAGTGGGAACTGATACTGATAAAATTGTTTCAGAATGTTCCAATTTATTAGATAATACCCATATATATCAAAAAATGAGCGAGCTTCATAATCCGTATGGTGATGGTAAAGCTTGTGAAAGAATAGTAAATTTTATTAAAAATATATAAACTTAGACAGATGAATTCACCCAAAGTAGTCACAATAGGATTAGGTTACATCGGTTTACCGACATCAGCATTAATCGCCAATAATCAGATTGCAGTGCATGGTGTTGATATTTCTCAGCACGTAGTAGACACAATTAATGCAGGTAAAATACATATTGTAGAACCGGATCTGGATGAAGCGGTTGCAAATGCAGTAAAAGAAGGCTACCTGAGAGCCAACACAAAACCTGTAGCGGCTGATGTCTATTTGGTAGTTGTTCCTACACCATTTAAAGGAAATCACGAACCGGATATTTCTTATGTACAGGCAGCAACAGAAGGTATTATTCCACTATTAAAGGAAGGGGATCTTTATATTATTGAATCTACTTCTCCGGTAGGAACTACTGAGAAAATGATGCAGCTTATTTTTTCCAAACGTCCAGAGCTGGAGGGTAAAATTTATCTGGCGTACTGTCCTGAACGTGTTTTACCGGGAAATGTAATGTACGAATTAGTGCATAATGACCGTGTAATTGGAGGGATAAATGAAGAATCTACACAAAAGGCAATTGATTTTTATTCGCAATTTGTAAGCGGAGCATTGCATCCTACAAATGCCCGCACTGCTGAAATGTGTAAATTAACTGAGAATTCATCTCGTGATGTTCAGATTGCTTTTGCCAACGAATTATCTTTAATTTGTGATAAAGCAGGAATCAATGTTTGGGAGCTTATTCATCTGGCCAATAAACATCCTCGTGTGAATATCTTACAGCCTGGTTGCGGAGTCGGAGGGCATTGTATTGCCGTTGACCCTTATTTTATTACTTCAGAATATCCATTAGAATCAAGAATTATAGGGCAGGCAAGAGAAGTAAATAACCATAAGTCATTTTGGTGTGCAGAAAAAATTAAAGAAGCTAAAAAGGAGTTTAAGCTGAAATATAGCCGTGAACCGAAAATCGCTTTAATGGGCTTAGCCTTTAAACCGAATATTGATGATTTACGGGAATCTCCTGCAAAATATATTGTCCAGAGAGTTTTACAAGAAGCAAACGATGAAGAATACTTTATTGTAGAACCTAATATTCGCGAACACAATATCTTTAAATTGACGGATTATAATGATGCTGTTGAAAAAGCTGATATTATTGCTTTGTTAGTTTCACATAATCAATTTAAAAATATAGAATTTCACGAAAATCAGATGGTATTAGATTTTTGTGGAGTAACAAATTAAAATGGCTCAAAGTACAAGTAATACGGTTCAGACTTTTTGGGTAATGGTGGGCAGCCTTTCGGCATTTGCTTTTACGATTATCAGCTCAATGATTTTGAGCCGTTATTTTAACAAAGAAGATTACGGAACATATAAGCAGGTAATGTATGTTTATTCAACTTGTGTAATCGTATTTACCTTAGGGCTGCCAAAAGCATATTCTTTTTTTTTACCAAGGATACCGGATACTCAGGCGAAAGACCTGATCAATAAAATTAATAATGTTTTATTATTTTCAGGTGGTTTGATGAGTATAATGTTGTTTTTGCTTAGCAAGCCGATTGCCGTATTTTTAAAGAATGATGATTTAGCCATTCCTTTGATGTACTTTTCACCTGTACCTTTTTTAATGTTGCCTACGATGGGGCTTGATGGGATTTTATCTACCTATAAAAAAAGCTTTCTCATTGCAATATATAATATTAGTACAAGAGTTTTAATGCTTTGTTGTGTTGCATTACCGGTATTGATTTGGAAAGGAGGAGTAAAGGAGGCAATATTGGGTTTTACAATCGCCAGTTTTATAAGTTTTTTAGCTGCATTGTATTTAAAATCTTATCCTATCAGACAACTCAAAAAAGAAAAATCAGATATTTCTTATAAAAAAGTATTTGATTATACCTTGCCTATTATGTTTGCCGGGATTTGGGGAACCATTATCAGTTCTACAGACCAGTTTTTTATAAGCCGCTATTTTGGCAATGAAGTTTTTGCAGATTTTGCCAATGGATCGCTGGAGTTACCCTTTGTTGGAATGATTATTTCTGCAGGTTCAGTAGTTTTATCTCCCATATACTCAAAAAATAATTTTCGCCAGGACAAAGATTATAAAGAAGAAACTTTAAGGCTTTGGCATTCTGTGTTTAGTAAAACCGTAAAATTAATTTATCCTGTAGTTGTTTTTTTCTTTTGTTTTGCTGATATAATCATGGTTTTATTATATGGTGAAAAGTATCATACATCAGGGATATTTTTTCAGATTAAATTGGTGGTAAACTTTTTTACATTGATTTCATATGGGCCTTTGGTTCTTTCTATCGGGGGTGAAAAACATTATTATAGGGTACACTTATATGGGGCTTTAGTTTTAATTGCTTTAGAAGCATTATCAGTATATACCATTAAGTCGGCTATTGCCATAACCGCTATTTCCGTAATCTGCCAGATAGGTAGAATTATAGCGATGTTATTTTTTGTGTCCAAATATTTTAAAATAGATTTTATTGATCTGTTTCCGATTAAATTAATTTTAAACTTAATAGTTCCCTCATTCTTGATTTTACTGCCTTTACGATATTTTTTAATAAATAATACAACTTTAGATAATTTTTTTATCATTTCTATCTCCGCAATAATATACATTGTATTAATGTTCTTCTGGACAAAATATAAAAAAATTGACTATTATTCTATTTTTAAACCATTATTACAAAAATTTGTAAAATGAAAAGCCTTATAAAAAATGTAATTTTAATATTGATACCTTTTAGTAAACAATATTTGGAATTTAGGAAAACAGGACAAAAGTCCAGCTATTTTGCTTTTTTTAAATTTAAAACAGGGATTTCAAAAATACCTTTCCCTGTGGAAAAAGGTTGTCAGGTTGCTCATTATAAAAGAGTGAAAATTGGCATTAATTGTTTAGTGACAAGACCAGGAAATTATATTCAAGCAGTTGGAGGTGTTGAAATTGGAGATTATGTGCAATTTGGTCCAAATGTAGGAATTTTAAGTACAAACCATGATCTTTACGACCAGCGGGAATATAACCATAAAAAAGTCATTATTGGCGATTATTCTTGGGTCGGGATGAATTCTGTAGTATTACCTGGTGTAGAATTGGGAAAAAGGACTATTGTTGCTGCAGGAAGTGTCGTTACTAAAAGTTTTCCGGAAGGGTATTGTGTCATTGGAGGTAATCCCGCCAAAAAAATAAAAGAGCTAGATCCGGAGAAATTCATTCCTTGGAAAGGGGAAGTAGAATATTATGGCTTTATCCCTAAAAATAAACTTAAAAATAAAGATTTAAAATAGATACCCTGGAAATATTAAATCTTCAACTCTAAATACTGTGATTATATGAAAATTATATTTTTGATTTGTAACGACTTTTATTTACGATTGAAAAAGGATATAGCATCACAGTTATGAATAATAATTTTTTTTAAAGATAAATAGTTATGGCGGTTTGGCAGAAAGAAAATAATGAGGATAGGGTAATAAAAGTAATTTTATTCCTGGTTTCACCCATTCTTGCATTTCTATTTTCATTACGTACTTTAAAGACAAAATCTTCATTCATTATTATCTTCCTGTTTTCTGTTTTTTTTGGTCTTTCCTTTTCGGTTGATTTAGGTAAGAAAAGTGAGAATAGTATTGATGGATCGAGTTACCGCGAAAAATTTGAGCATTATAAATTTGTTTCTGATTCAAAATTTTACAAAGGTCTTATACAATATTTTACTTTTGAAAAGGGGAAGCAGGATTATTATTTTGATACAGTAGCATTTTATCTATCACGCTATACATCCAATTACCATATCATGTTTATGGTTTTTGCGATCGTTTTTACCTTTTTTGCTTTAAAATCACTTAAGTTTTTTACCGCAGAAAAAAATTATTCAACGTCTTTAGCCTGCTTTATATTATTGTATTTATTCATGATCAATCAAATATTTAATATAAACGGGGTGCGATTCTGGACGGCCGCCTGGATTGGAGTATACGGTATCTTTCAGATTTTTAGAAATGGGAAGTACCAGTATTTTCTCTTGCTGTTATGTGCACCATTTTTTCATGGGGCATTTTGGGTTTTCCTAGCAGTTAGTGTCATTGCATATTTTGGCAGAAATTCTTATAAGCTTTGGGCAGTTTTATTCTTTATAAGCTTTTTAGTATCCAATGTTTCTTTAGACCTGGTTAGAAACTATATAGATCTATTTCCTACTTTCATTGTGAAAATGGCTGAGTCTTATACAGACGAATCGTATGTACAGCAGAAGGCCAGTGGTGGTACCGGTTTTTATTGGATTGCTGCCACATTCAATTTCCTGGTTAGGGCTTATATGAACTTTTTGGTTTATCTGTTTATTAAAAATTCAAAAGAAATTATTGATAATGCTAAAACTAAATATTTATTTTCCTTCTTACTGGTATTGATGGTTTTTGTGAATTTTACAATGGCCATTCCCTCTCTCGGTGGAAGATACATGATGTTGTCATATCCAGTAATAGCCTATATTTGGCTGGTTAATTTTAAAGGCAGAAAATATGACAAGGTATTGTACGCGATGCCGGTCATTTTTTCTTTTTCATTTTATGTGCAAGCTGTTTTGTACATGAAAGTGCTTGATCCAGTGTTCTATTTTTCTAATCCTATTTACTTATTATATCATTATTTATAGATGGATTAAATCTTTAAATTCTTAGATTGAATATTGCAAATTGTTAAATAATTATATTCTAGTTAATGTTAAAAAAATATATATTAAGTGATTTATATCGGATTTACCCTAAAAGTAAATATAAATTTACCGATATTTTATCCCACATGAGCAATCCGGGCTTTTGTTATTTAGTGTTTTTCAGAATGTGCTCATTATCTAACAATAAGCTTATCAGATTATTTTCAAAATTTGTCATCAGACATTTAAGATATAAATTTGGATTTCAAATTGTTCCCCATACTAAAATAGGTTTAGGCTTTTACATCGGCCATTTTGGCCATATTATTATTAATCCCAAAGTGCAAATAGGAAGCAACTGCAATATATCTCCCGGAGTAACAATCGGAAAAATTCATGGCGGTAACAAAGAAGGTGCACCCAATATCGGAAATAATGTTTGGATTGGAACAAATGCCATAATTGTAGGAGGTATTATGATCGAAGATGATGTTTTAATTGCTCCTGGAGCTTATGTTAATTTTAATGTGCCAAGTAATAGTATAGTTTTAGGCAATCCGGGAAAGATAATTCCCAAAGAAGATCCTTGTTCTAATATAATTAATAATAAAGTTGAATGAATATTTTAATAGTTTCCCATATGATTTATCCGTTTCAGTCCCCTCGATCGTATCGAACAACCGAGCTGGCTGTGGAATTGGCGAAAAATCATAATGTAACTTTGGTAGCCAATTGCTCCCCGGAGGAATATTCAAAATGGAGTTTATTTGATAGAATTAATTTAAAAGCTTTTTCCAGGCTTTCATTTATAAAAAAACATTCTAATAAAAAAGAAAAATATTCATTGATAGAAAAAGTTCTGTTAAAACTTTTCAGAAAAAGGGCAATGTATCCCAATATTGAGTTTTTATGGAAGATTCCGCAGACTTTAAAAGATTTGAGCAATTTTGATGTTTTAATTTCCATTGCTGCACCCCATGCCATTCATTGGGGGTGCTACAGGGCAATACGCAATAACCCGGAATTGGCAAAAGTATGGATAGCAGATTGTGGCGACCCTTTTATGATGAATGTTTTAGAAAATCCGCCTTCCTACTTTGGAAAATTGGAGAAACAGTTTATGGAACGTGCTGATTTCGTTACCATTCCTATAGAAAAAGCGAGAAGTTCATATTATCCTGAATTTCATAATAAGATTCATGTAATTCCACAGGGTTTTAATTTCTCAGACACCAAGGTTTTTGAGGGTGAAATACATCATGCTGTGCCTACATTTGCTTATGCCGGAGTGTTTTATCCCGGAATTCGTGATCCTAAATTATTTTTAGAGTACTTGTGTACCATAAAAAGTGACTTTAAATTTATCATCTACACAAAAGATGATAGTTTAATCAAAGACTACTACGGCCGTCTTGACGGGAAGATTGACGTAAGAGAGTATATACCGAGAAATGAACTCATTTATGAATTAAGTAAAATGGATTTTCTGATCAATTTTGAAAATAAAGAATCTTCTCAGTCTCCCAGCAAATTAATTGATTATGGATTAACCAAACGTCCTATACTGAGTATGCAGTTTGATATCAGTAATAGTTCTGATTTTGATCAATTTTTGAATAAAAACTATACTAATTCGCTGGAAATTAATATAGATCAGTATAATATTGAAAATGTAGCCAATAAATTCATCGAATTAATACATACAAAATTATAAATTTTGAAAGTGATTAAAAAAAAGAAGATATTATTTTTTATAGATAGTCTGGGTTCCGGCGGAGCCCAAAAGCAGATGGTGGAATTGGCTAAAGGATTTTTAGCGAATAATAATGAAGTGGAATTTTTAGTATATCATCCGCTGGATTTCTACAACGCCGAACTAAACAATGCAGGAATTAAGATCAATTTAATCAGTGAGGAAAGCTATCTGCGAAGAATATTGAAGATCAGAAAATTCATCAGGAAAAATACTTTTGATGTAGTAATTTCTTTTTTATCAGGGCCTGTTTTTATTTCAGAAATTTCGGCTCTTCCTTTTCGACGCTGGAAGCTGATTGTGGGGGAGCGTAGTGCAAATCCGGTGATGCAGGTAAAAATGAAGTGGAAAATAATGAGGCTTTTTCATTCCCTCTCGGATTTTGTGGTCTGCAATTCTCATTTGAATTCAAATATGGTCATTCGTTCCAATCCTTTATTAAAAAATAAATGCAGAACAATTTATAATATCGTTGATCTTGAAAAATATACCCCCTCCCCAGTTTCGGATCACGAAAAATTTAATTTGGTAATTCCTTCCAGCCATCAGTATTTAAAAAACCTGAACGGGCTGATTGAAGGGGTTGCTCTTTTACCTCAGTCACTCCAGGAAAAATTAGAAATTAATTGGTATGGGGAGGTTTTGGACAAATCTCTTGAAGAAGGCAAATTAAAGATACAAGAATACGGATTAGACAATATATTTCATTTTCACAAGCCGGTAAAAAATATCCATGAGATAATGCAAAAAGCTAGCGGAGTAGGCCTTTTTAGTTTTTATGAAGGATTACCGAATGCTGTATGCGAAGCAATGGCTTGTGGAAAACCTGTTGTCGCATCCAATATCTCAGATAATGGTATTTTACTGGATAATAGCTCACTTCTGTGTGTTCCAACTGATCACATGTCAATTTCAGCTGCACTTAAAAATATGCTGAGTTTAAGCAAAACGGAACTTGAAGATGTTGGTAAAAGAAACAGAGAATTTGCCGAGAAAAACTTTAACTCTTCTATAATTATTAAACAATATTCTAATCTTTTTGATAATGACTAAAGCAGGAAAAATTCTTTACGTTGGAAATAATCTCAGCAAACACGGCAATACGCCGGGAACTGTAGAAACATTGGGCGTGCTGTTTGAAAAAGAGAACATTGAAGTGATCTATGCGGGGCATTCATTAAATAAGATGAAAAGGCTTTTTGAGATGTGTTCTTCTGTAATTAAAAACAGAAATCAAATCAAATATGTTCTCATAGATACCTACAGCACCAGCGCTTTTTGGTTTGCATTCTCAGTTGGGATGATTTCACGTACATTAAACATCAAATATATTCCTATTCTCCATGGAGGCAACTTACCCGAAAGATTGCAAAAATCAAAATGGTGCAGCGATCTCTTATTTAAAAATTCTTTTGAAAATGTTGCAGTATCGGGATATTTAAATTATCACTTTCAAAAAAACGGCTATAAGTCAATCATAATTCCCAACAATATTGAAATCGGGAAATATAAATTTAAAAAAAGAAATAAAATATCTCCGAGCATATTATGGGTGAGATCTTTCCATGCAGACTATAATCCCAATTTGGCAATAGACGTACTAGAGATTGTAGCAAAGAAATATCCACAGGCCAAATTATGCATGGTAGGTCCTGATAAGGACGGAAGCATGGAAGTATTTAAAAAATATGCTGAAGAAAAATCTTTAATAGACAAAATTAAAGTCACGGGAAGATTACCAAAAGAAGAATGGCATACACTATCTGAAGAATATGACATTTTCATAAATACTACGAATTACGATAATACCCCGGTAAGTGTTTTGGAAGCAATGGCATTAGGACTTCCGGTGGTAACTACCTCGGTAGGTGGAATTCCGTTTTTACTGGATCACGGCAAAGATGCTTTACTCGTTGAAAAAAATAATAAAGAACAAATGGCTAAAGCTATTACAGATTTGCTTGAGAGCCAGGATCTGGTAAACAGCATAACAGAAAATGCACTAAATAAAGTTTCGAATTTTGATTGGGAAGTAGTGAAACATAAATGGATTAATCTATTATCATGAAAATATATAATTTAATTTTAGAAAAAATGGTCATGCCTATGGGCGACATTTTATTTTCAACTAAAACCATGGTTGAATTAAAAAAATGGAGACTTATATCTAAACTTTCAGAATCTGAATTGATTAATTTACAAAAAGAAAATTTATCTGATCTTTTAAAATTTGCTGTCAAGGAAATACCTTTTTATAAAGACTTGAAAACTCAGGCCACTGAAGATCCGTTCAGTTGGATAAAGAAATTTCCAGTTATGAAGAAGAAAGACTATAAAGAAAATATAGACTTATTACTTTCTGAAGATAAAGAAAAGCTTATCAAAAAAATGACCAGCGGCTCTTCCGGAATTCAAGGGATTACTTATATGAATATAAAAGAACAGGATGTTAATAGAGCCATACAGATGTTATGGTGGGAATGGGCTGGGTGGAAACCCGGAAAACCTATTCTACAGACTGGGATGACTATTCATAGAGGCCTTTTAAAAACGTTCAAAGATTATTTTTTAAGAACAACCTATAGCAATGCTTTCGGAATGTCTGAAGTTACGTCTGCGCAATTGATGAAAAAATTTCGAAATAAGAAAAATTATCACATAGGAGGATATGCCTCGTCCATTTATCTGTTAGCAAAAATTGCTGAAAAAGAAGGATTCAAAGATATTCACTTCGATGGCGCAATTAGTTGGGGAGATAAAATGTTTCCACATTTTCGCTCTAAAATTAAAGACGTCTTTGGATGTAAAGTTTATGATACCTATGCCTGTTCAGAAGGATTGATGATCGCAGCGCAGCATGATTTGGAATATTATTATATCATGACCCCACATATTTATCTCGAATTGCTTGATAAGGAAGGTAACGACGTTGAAGATGGGCAGCTGGGTCATGTGGTAGTAACCAGATTAGACTCAAGATCAATGCCGATAATCAGATATTACACAGGCGATTTAGCCGTTCGTTTACCGCGGGATCAGTATCCTGCTAGCAGAAAATTTGCGTATCCTTTATTAGAAAGAGTAATTGGTCGTGATACCGATATCGTACACACCAAATCTAATAAATTTATGATTGTTCATTTTTTTACAGGAATTTTTGAATTTGAAACCGGAATTACACAATTTCGTGTAGTTCAGGAAGATACCTCTTCCATGAAAATAGAATATATTCCATCTGATGATTTTGACGAATTTGTATTGCCACGAATTGAAAAAAAAATTCACGACCACCTTCAGGAAGATTTTCCGATAGAATGGATTAAAGTGGATGAAATTCCACCTACAGCTTCTGGTAAGCCTCAAATAATCAAATCTTTAATCAAATAAGCGAACTTATAATAATATTTTAATGAAAATCCTACTATTACATCAGTATTTTTTAGAGGAAGATGATCCCGGAGGTTCCAGATGGAACGAAATCACAAAAACGTGGATTGCACAAGGGCATGAAGTGACGGTGATAGCAGGAATGATGCATTACTCAGGATCTGAAAAAAGATCAGAATATAAAGGGAAATATTTTGTGGAAAAGAAACAAGGCGAAATAACAGTTCACCGCACTCATGTTTCCGAAGCATATAACAGGGGCTTTGTGGGTCGCTTATGGGGGTATTTTTCATTTATGTTTTCTTCCCTGTGGGCCGGGATGTTTAAGATTGAAGGAAAATTTGACGCAGTTGTTGTAACCTCACCACCACTATTTGTTGGAGGTTCCGGGTTTTTAATTTCAAGAATTAAAAAAATTCCGATGATTTTCGAGATCAGGGATTTATGGCCGGAATCGGCTATTGATACCGGCGTACTTACCAATAAGTTTGTTATTAAATTTGCTTATTGGTTTGAAGCTTTTATATATAGAAAAGCAAAACTTATAAATGTGCTTACTCCTGCATTCTATAAAATCTTAAATCAAAAGAAAGGAGTCGATAAAAGCAAACTGATTATGATACCCAATGCGGCAGATTTTTCTCTTTCAGAAGAAATTATGAGAAATTTTGACCGCGATAGCTTTAGAAAAGAACATGATCTGGAAAATTATTTTGTAATTACATATGTTGGAGCGCATGGGGTTGCCAATCATTTAGAACAAATTTTGGAGGCAGGTAAAAAGCTGGAAGATACCAATGTTTTATTTTTATTAATTGGTCAGGGGATGGAAAAAGACCGATTAAAAGATAAAGCAAAGCAAATGAACATAAATAATGTGCGCTTTTTAGACCCTGTTCCGAAAAAAGAAGTATTTAAGTATATCTTGGCATCAGAAATGGGAGCATCTGTATTAAAAAGAGTAGACACGTTTAAAACGGTATATTCAAATAAATCTTTTGATTACTTTTCATGTAAGAAACCCATATTGATGGCAATCGACGGAGTATCAAGAGAATTGGTTGAAGAAGCCCGTGCAGGTACTTATGTTGAGCCTGAAAATGCTGAAGAATACAGTAGGGTTATTCGTGAGTATCTTAATGATAACAAACGACTGGAAATAGAGGGCGAAAACGGATATCAGTATGCGAAAAATAATTTTGACAGAGAATTCTTAGCGAAGGAATATTTGAAATCAATAAAGCATGTCATTCGGTGATCATACTTAAATAATGTAATAATAAAATGTACAATTTTTTCTTAAAAAGATTTTTTGATTTCATTATAGCGTTTTTAGGATTATTAATCTTATCTCCGGTTTTCCTTATTGTAACCATTGGTTTGTTTTTTGCAAATGATGGTAAGCCATTCTTCTTTCAGTCACGACCTGGTCTGAACGAAAAGATTTTTAAAATCATCAAGTTCAAAACGATGAATGACAAGAAGGATGCTGATGGAAATCTTCTTCCGGATTCGGATAGACTTACTTCAATAGGGGTATTTGTTCGTAAGACCTCTCTTGACGAAATTCCACAGCTTATCAATGTATTGAAAGGAGACATGGCGATTATTGGGCCGCGGCCTTTATTGCCTCAGTATCTGCCTTTATATAATGAATCTCAGAAACGCAGGCATGAAGTTCGTCCCGGCATTACAGGATGGGCACAGGTAAACGGAAGAAATGCCATTTCCTGGGCAAAGAAATTTGAACTGGATGTATGGTACATCGATCATCTTTCATTCGCACTGGATTGTAAGATAATCCTTCTCACTTTTAAAAAAGTTTTTAAAAAAGAAGGAGTCAACAAAGAAGGACAGGCAACAACAGAAGCCTTTAACGGAAATAATTAAAAAAGTGTAAAAATGTATTTATATGGAGCAAGCGGTCATGGCAAGGTAGTTGCTGAAATTGCAGAAGAAAGCGGATATCATATTGACGCTTACATAGATGAAAACGTTTCAAAAAAGAAAATGCTTGGCTATTCTGTATTTCATGAACCACCACAAGAAAATATAGATATCGTAATTGCGATAGGAAACAACAGGATCAGGAAAAATATAGTTGAACAAAGTGCGTTGTTTAATTACGTAACTTTACTTCATCCAAAATCATCAGTATCCAAAAGGGTACAAATAGATGAAGGAACCGTAGTTATGGCGGGAGTTACCATCAATGCTGCGGTTACAGTAGGAAAACACTGTATTATCAATACAAATTCTTCAATAGATCACGACTGCGTGCTGGAAGATTTTGTACATATTTCTCCCAATGCAGCATTAGGTGGAAGTGTTTACGTAGGTGAAGGAACGCACGTGGGAATAGGGGCAAACATTATTCAGGGTATAAAAATAGGAAAATGGTGCACCATCGGAGCAGGTACGGTTATTATCAGTGATATTCCGGATGGCTCAACAGTAGTGGGGAACCCGGGTAGAATTATAAAAATCACCGAATTATAAAATAATAATAGTAAATCTAAAAAAGTAATTATGAACATTGAAATATGGCTCTCTTCCCCTCATATGGGCGGAACCGAAATAAAATATATCAACGATGCGTTTGACACCAATTGGATAGCGCCTCTAGGACCTAATGTAAACGGCTTTGAAGCGGATCTTGAAAGATTTCTCAATCAGGATGTAAAAGTGGCCGCACTCTCATCAGGAACGGCAGCGCTTCACCTTGCATTGATTGAGTGCAACGTGGGCTACGGTGATGAAGTAATCTGCCAGTCTCTTACCTTTTCAGCTTCTGCCAACCCTATCGTTTATCAGGGAGCAACACCGGTTTTTATAGACTCTGAGAAAGATACCTGGAATATGTGCCCCGTAGCATTAAGAGAAGCGGTAGTAGACCGGATTTCTAAAAATAAAAAGCCGAAAGCCATTATTGCGGTTAATCTTTACGGAATGCCCGCAAAAATGGATGAAATTTTAGCCATCGCTTCAGAATTTGATATTCCTGTGATTGAAGATGCTGCCGAATCATTGGGGTCTACTTACAAAGGAAGATCTTGCGGCACTTTCGGACGTTTTGGGATTTTATCTTTTAACGGAAACAAAATCATCACCACTTCAGGTGGAGGGGCGTTAGTGTGCCATTTTAAAGAAGATAAAGACAGAGCGGTATTCCTTTCTACCCAGGCAAGAGATAATGCACCTCATTACCAGCATTCCGAAATTGGATATAACTACAGGATGAGTAACATCTCTGCCGGAATCGGAAGAGGTCAGATGGAAGTTCTGAACAGCAGGGTGGAAGGCCGTAGAAAAATGCATGAGTTCTATGCTGAAATTACTAAAGATATGGATGGAGTAGAACTATTCCGTGAACCTAACAGTGATTTCTTCAGCAACCATTGGCTGTCGGTGATTACAATAGATGAAAATGCCGCATCGAAAAACCGAGAAGACCTGCGAATGGCATTCCTTGAAGATAAAATTGAGTCCCGCCCGATTTGGAAACCGATGCATATGCAGCCTGTATTTAAGGATGCTCCATATTACGGAGGAGACTTTGCCGAGAAACTTTTCGAAAACAGTTTATGCCTCCCTTCCGGATCCAATCTTACGGATGCCGACAGAAGCAGAATAGAAAAAGTGATGCTAAGCGTTTTTTCAAATAAAAAACTGTCAGACGTTACATTACTTTAAAATACCGGAATAGTTATCAGATTATTCAAAATTATACACACTTAAACACTGTTTGTCATTTAGATAAATGATTTAAAACAGAAATACTGACCATACCATATAAAAAGCAGAGATAGTAACTTATCTCTGCTTTATTTATAACGTAACATCTCGAATACTTACCTGAACTTTCTGTTGGAGCTTCCATACGTATTGGCGCTTATTCCATGGAAGTTATTGTAGGTATAGTAAAGATCTTTAAAGTAAATGTCTGTATCGGCATCATTTTTTTCAATAATGGGTATGTTTTTCTGTTTTTTCGATGCCCCGTAGCTGTATTTCTTTTTGGAAGCCGTTTTCTTTTTCAGGCAGTGGCAGTGTATATGATCCTGCTTTTGGTGCTCATCAAGCTCCATAATCTTAATTTCAGTACGGTCATACTTTCTGAATTTTTCAAAATCATTCAGATCAAGAGTAAACCAAGGTTCGCCATGATAAAAATAATGATCTGTAATTTCAGGGTTGAAAATATCTTTTTTTTCTAAGGGAGCGGAAGAGTAGTAACCATTGCAGTCAGTACACGTGGCAACTTGTATTTTTATCGACATATTATTAAGATTTAAGTGATTGATGTCTTTGCTATATCAGAAGTTGTGCCATCTCTGTAAATCACAAACAAAAATTAATATACGGTACATCTGACGCTTGATGTATAAGGATTTTGAATCTATTAATAATTCCATCTGCCAGAGATAGTTCCGGATTTCTCACGCCTATAAATATCAATAACAATTGCTGTTTTATTTAAATTTTGGTTATTATAAAATTAATCTTAAAAATTTCCCCAATATTTCTTTATTGGCATAAATTATTAGTCTTGCATATAAAAATGGTAAAGAAAAAATTAAAATTTTAAGGAATTTTTAAGTTGAAAAGTGTTTTTTTTACACTTTTTAATAAAAAAAATAATCTTTTTTTTAGCGTTTCTTATCATAGTATTTTAAGCAAAAAATTTCACTTATATTTTGAGGTTATTTTTTTACAAGGTATTGTAAACTCATGTTTTAAGATTATAATAAGTATACTTTTAATGATAACCTTATCATAAAATATATACAATTGTTATCATAAAAAATCGATATGTAAATTGCTGATATGTAGGCAATAGCATTAAATTTATTTTTTTTATTCAATTGAATTTTTATATTTGTGATGTTACATAAATGTTAACGATTAAATGAGCCCTGACTTTATTCATACGTACGTATCTGTAGATTGTGTAGTATTCGGATTTGATCACGAAAACCGCCTGAACATTTTATTGGTTCAGCGGCATGTAGATGAGATCCCTCAGGAAAGGAGAAGAAAATTACCCGGAAGCCTGATTTTTAGCGATGAAGATGTAGACGATGCTGCAGAAAGAGTGCTCCACGAACTTACGGGAATAAGGAAGATGGTTCTCAAGCAGTTCAAATGCTTTGCAGATCCGGGAAGGGCCAACAATGAGCATGACATCAAATGGATGGGAAAAGAATACAAGCATCATATCGACCGGATTATTACCGTCGCCTATCTTTCCCTCTGTAAGATCGATCATAAGATCAACAGTACAAAATATGACAATGTAGACTGGTTCCCGATCGATGAAGTGCCCGAGCTGCCCTTTGATCACAATAAGATCATCAGCGAATCGCTCGTCGAAATCAGAAAATGGATAGAATCTGACTTTTCTATCATTTTTGAGCTGCTGCCGAAGAGATTTACGATCAGACAGCTGTATCAGCTTTACAGCGCATTAAGTGAAAAATATATAGACATTAAAAACTTTCATAAAAAGATCTCATCATTCAACTATATCGTTCCGTTGGACGAAATTGAAAAAAACGTTTCACACCGTGCCGCAAGATATTATAAATTCGATGCGAAGATCTATAAGAAAAATAATACTAAACTCATTAAATAAAAAGCTTCTCAATAAATTATGTATTTACTAGGCTACGATATCGGCAGTTCTTCTGTAAAAGTTTGTCTCATAGAGGCATCCAGCGGAAAAGTGATTGCTTCAGAATTTTCCCCGAAAAAGGAGATGAAAATCACTGCTGTGAATCCCGGATGGGCAGAACAGAACCCTGTTGACTGGTGGACAAATCTGAAACTTGCACATGAAGCAGTAATGCATGAATCCGGAGTCCATGCTGAAGATATCAAAGGAATAGGGATCACCTGGCAGATGCATGGTCTTATTCTCGTAGACAAAGATCAGAATATATTGAGACCGTCGATTATCTGGTGCGACAGCCGCGCAGTACCCTATGGCGAAAAAGCGTTTAAAGAAATTGGCGAAGAAAAATGCCTTTCGCATCTGCTGAATTCACCGGGAAATTTTACCGCGTCAAAATTAGCTTGGGTAAAAGAAAACGAACCGGAAATTTTTGAAAAAATTGATAAAATAATGCTTCCAGGAGATTATATCGCCATGAGACTTTCCGGACAAATAGGAATGACTATTGAAGGACTTTCGGAAGGGATTTTCTGGGACTTTAAGAACAACCGTATTTCAGAAGACGTCATCGGCCATTACGGAATCCCGAAAAGCTTCTTCCCGGAAATTGTCCCTACTTTTGGAATCCAGGCTACGGTTTCCGCATCTGCAGCCCGGGAATTAGGCCTTAAAGAAGGAACCCCGATTTCCTACAGAGCCGGAGATCAGCCGAACAACGCACTTTCACTGAACGTGTTTAATCCGGGAGAAATCGCTTCCACTGCCGGAACTTCAGGAGTTGTGTATGGAGTACTCGATCAATTGGAATATGATAAATTATCAAGAGTCAATACCTTTGCCCACGTTAATTACACGCCGGAGCAGATAAGATTGGGTGTATTGCTATGCATCAACGGAACCGGGATCCTGAACTCCTGGCTGAAGCATAATTTTGCAACTTCATTATCCTCATACGGAGATATGAATGAGCTGGCCTCACTTTCACCGATAGGTTCCAAAGGTCTTAGTATTGTGCCTTTCGGAAATGGTGCCGAAAGAGTATTGGAAAATAAAGAAACCAACTGTTCCATTCACGGAATTAATTTTAACATCCATACAAAAGGAGACATCCTGCGTGCGGCGCAGGAAGGAATTGTATTTTCCTACGAATACGGGATGAATATCATGAGAAATATAGGGATGGATATTCAGGTGATCCGTGCAGGAAATGCCAATATGTTTTTAAGTTCAATATTTCGTCAGTCACTTTCCAGTGTCAGCAATGCGGTGATTGAACTTTATGATACCGACGGAGCTGTAGGAGCTGCAAGAGCAGCAGGAATGGGAATAGGATTTTATGCAGATTCCAAAGAAGCATTTTCATCACTCGAAAAAATAGCAGTGATAGAGCCTGAACACGAGAAACAGGAACAATATCAAGAAGCCTATACACGATGGAAGCATCATCTTAAAGAAATAATCTAAAACAAATCAACGGAAGATTTTCCATTGCTCTTACTGACCTTTTAAAGCCGGTGAGCAGGGAATCTCTACGCAAAAAAAATTAAAATAAATAAAAAAATATGAACACTTTAACTGGTACGAAAGAGTTTTTTACGGGGATCGACAAGATTAAATTTGAAGGGAAAGAAAGCAGAAATCCAATGGCATTCCGCTACTATGATGCAGAAAAAGTAGTGATGGGAAAACCGATGAAAGACTGGACCCGTTTTGCAATGGCGTGGTGGCATACCTTATGTGCAAACGGAAGCGATCCGTTCGGAGGAGCTACCATTCACCATCCATGGGATATCGGGAATGACGTCGTTACGAGAGCAATGCATAAGATGGATGCCGGCTTTGAATTCATGTCTAAAATGGGTTTCAGCTATTACTGTTTCCATGATATTGATCTGGTAGATCCGGCAGATAACTGGAAAGATTATGAGAAAAACCTTCAGACTGTGGTTGAATATGCCAAGCAAAAGCAGGCAGAAACGGGAATTAAGCTTTTATGGGGAACAGCCAACGTTTTCACCCACGAAAGATACATGAACGGAGCTTCTACCAACCCAAATTTCGATGTGGTAGCATGTGCAGGAACACAGGTGAAAAATTCTATCGATGCAACGATTGCTTTAGGTGGAGAAAATTATGTGTTCTGGGGAGGAAGAGAAGGTTATATGAGTCTTTTAAATACAGACATGAAGCGTGAAAAAGATCATTTGGCACGTTTTCTTTCAATGTCCAGAGACTATGCACGCCAACAGGGCTTTAAGGGAACTTTCCTTATCGAGCCAAAACCTATGGAACCTACAAAACATCAGTACGATTATGATTCTGAAACCGTAATCGGATTCCTGAGACATTACGGACTTGATAAAGATTTTAAATTAAATATTGAGGTAAACCACGCAACCCTTGCAGGACACACCTTTGAGCACGAACTTCAGGTGGCTGTAGATGCAGGACTTTTAGGAAGTATAGATGCCAACAGAGGAGATTACCAGAATGGCTGGGATACAGACCAGTTTCCGGTAGATTATCTGGAAATGGTGCAGGCATGGCTTGTACTTCTTCCTGCAGGAGGATTAGGAACAGGAGGGGTAAACTTTGATGCAAAAATCAGAAGAAACTCTATTGATCCGGAAGACTTATTTATCTCTCATATCTCAGGAATGGATGTATTTGCAAAAGGCCTTCTGGCAGCAGCAGATATTCTTGAAAATTCAGACTATAAAAAATTAAGAACAGACCGCTACGCTTCTTTTGACAACGGAAACGGAAAGGCTTTTGAAGAAGGAAACCTTAAACTGGAAGACCTTCAGAGAATAGCACATGAAATCGGGGAACCTCAGCCAAAAAGCGGAAAACAGGAATTGTTTGAAGCTATTGTAAACATGTATATCTAATTAAAAAATAAAAAGGCTGCTAACACTAAGGATTTCTCATACTATAATTATTAACAGCCTTTTATTCAACCCTAATATTTAAAAATAATAATTATGAACCGATTTTATTTAGCTAAAACCAATAAGGCGGCCCTGTTTTTTGCCATGGCCTTATTACCTTCCGGCTTGGCGTATGCCCAGGTTAAAAAAGATACGGTAACAAAAGAGAAGAAGATCGATGAAGTTGTTGTTATTGGATACGGTACCCAGAGGAAGGAAGCAGTTACAGGATCTGTAGCTACCGTAAAGGGAGATGTCCTCCGTGAGGTGCCTTCAGCAAACATTACACAGGCTTTGCAGGGAAGAACTGCCGGAGTAGATATTTCCCAGACTTCATCAAAACCTGGAGCCACTATGCAGATCAGAATCCGGGGAGCAAGATCTTTAACAGGAACTAATGATCCTTTGATCGTTTTGGACGGTATTCCATTTGTGGGATCATTGGGTGATATTAGTTCTAATGATATTAAAAGTATAGATATCCTGAAAGACGCTTCTGCCACAGCCATTTATGGTTCCAGAGGGGCGAATGGGGTTATCCTGGTAACTACCAATAGAGGATCTAAAGGTCAAAAACCAAGATTCAGCTATAATTCATTTACAGGAGTTCAGACACTATTCTCAAGATATCCCATGATGGATGGTCCTCAATTGGCGAAACTTAGAGTTGATGCCGGAAATATCTATGGATTAGGAACAGATGAAACGTTGGATACCAATACAGACTGGCAAAAATTGTATTATAAACCGGCTATGATTACGAGCCATGATGTGGGTGTTTCCGGTGGAACAGATGGAGGTAATTATAACGTAGGATTATCTTATTTTAAGCAGGATGCACTCATTCCAATTCAGAATTATGAAAGATTTTCATTAAGAATCGGTTTGGATCAGCAGGTTGGTAAAAGTTTTAAATTCGGATTTACAACAAATACCAATTATACGGTATCAGAAGGAAATGGGGTGTCAGGAGCTCCAACGTTAGGTTATTCCCCTTTAGCCAATCCTTATAATCCGGATGGAAGTTTTAAGAGAACAATGAGTACTGCCTCAAATATTGATCAATCTTGGATCTATGTAAGAAAAACACTTGAAAATCTGGGTGATAAATATGTTGACGAAAGTAAAGGATTTTCTTCCTATAATAATTTATACGGAGAAGTAAACCTTCCTGTTACCGGGTTAAAATATAGATTAAATGTAGGACTGGATTATCTTACTTCCAATAGCGGAAACTATACAGGCGTAGGTGTATTTAATGTAAATGCAGCAGCACCTTCCAGCGCTGGAAAAGGAAATAACCAGACTTATCACTGGACTTTAGAGAATTTATTGACTTATGACAGAACTTTCGGTAAGCATAAAATTAATGCAGTCGCTCTATATTCAGCAGAAGGGAATAGGTATATCAGCTCTTATATGAGTGCCAAAAATGTACCTGCAGACTTTTTCCAATATTATAATTTGGGTCAGTCACCACAGGCTGATATCTCTGTAAAACCTGAAGATCAGGTTTATCAGAAAAGAGGACTTTTGTCTTACATGGGTCGTGCCATGTATACGTATGACAATAAGTATATGATTACGGCTACGCTCCGTGCAGATGGTGCATCTGTTTTGGCACCGGGTAACAAGTGGCATACCTATCCCGCAATATCTTTAGGCTGGAATCTTGCTAACGAATCTTTCATGCAGAATATTAAGTTCCTCAACCAGTTTAAATTAAGATACGGATGGGGACAAACCTCCAACCAGGCGGTGAATCCTTATACAACATTGGGATCTTTGCAGGTAACTCCTTATAATTTTGGATCTTCAAATACAACAGGAGTTTATATTTCATCTGCTCCAAATGCCAGTTTAGGATGGGAATATTCTAAAACCAATAACTTTGGAGTTGATTTTGGCCTATTTAATAATAGAATTACAGGAACGGTAGAATATTACAGAACCAAAACTGAAAAAGTTTTAGCTGGAACAATTCTACCTCCTTCAGGTGGTATTGGAAGCGTAACTAATAACATAGGACAAATAGAAAATAAAGGCTGGGAAGTTTCACTTAACGGAAGTATCTTCAATAATCCTGATGGTTTTAGCTGGGATGCAGGGATAAACTGGTATGCCAACAGAAATCAAATCTTAGCTTTATCTTCAGGAACTACACGTGACGAAATCAACAACTGGTTTGTAGGACACAATATTAACGCGATATACGATTATCAGAATATTGGTTTATGGCAGCAGGGCGATCCCTATCTCAATATATTGGAACCTGGTGGTAACGTAGGTATGATTAAAGTGCTTTACACCGGAGGTTATAATCCGGATGGTACTCCTGTAAGAGCAATCAATGCATCAGACAGACAGATTATTGATACGGCTCCGGATTGGCAGGGTGGTTTTAATATGAGATTTTCATATAAAAACTTTGAACTGAGCACCGTAGGTGCATTCCAACATGGTGGGGTTTTAATTAGCTCTATTTATGGTTCTTCAGGTTATCTTAATAGATTAACAGGAAGAGGTAATAACGTAGATGTGGATTATTGGACAGCAGATAATCCGAATGTAAGATATCCTAAGCCGGGAGGTATGATGAGTGGGGATAATCCAAAATATGGATCTACACTTGCTTATTTCGATGGGTCATATCTTAAACTGAGAACAATAACTTTGGGCTATAATGTAAGCAAAGAATTTTTGGATGATCTGAAGTTGAGTAGTTTTAGAATTTATGTCACTGTGACAAATCCTCTTGTTCTATTCTCACCTTATCATAAAGAATCTGGTATGGATCCGGAACCGAATTCTTATGGTAACCAGAACCAGGCGGTAAATGGCAGCCTTCCTTATAACGGCCGTCAGCTGATTATAGGTGCGAATAATCCGTCAACGCGTAATTATCTAATGGGAATCAATTTATCTTTTTAAATTACAAAATCATGATCAAGTTTAATAAAAAAATAGTTATAGGAGCATTCTTCTTATCGCTTTGCCTATCCAGCTGTAATGAAATTCTGGACGAGCAGCCAAGATCGAATTATACAGTTGATTATTTCAACACTCCGGATGGGGTAACAGCCGGTGTTACATCTTTATATAGAAGTTTACGCTTATTATATGGTAACGGCTACTTTATGAGCAACTGCCAGAATGGTACCGACGAATCTACCTGGGCACAAAGTGCGGATGGAAACTTCAAGGAACTTGACTTTTCGGGAAATGGTAACGTTACACCAGCCTCTTTTCCGCCCAGTATGATTTGGGGATCGGTTTTCCCTTATATTAATACAGCCAATGGAATTGTTGAGAGAGGTCCCAAATTTGGAGTAGCAGAATCATTAATTTCAGAAGCAAGATTCTTCAGAGCTTTTGATTACTTCATGCTCGTTCAGACGTATGGAGGAGTACCTTTGGATTTAGGAGCCGGAGAACTTGCACTTAATGTTAATGCAGTAACAACTTCTAAAAGAAATACGGTTCCGGAAGTTTATACAAGAGCCATATTTCCTGATTTGAAAAGAGCTATAGACAATTTACCTGCTTCACCTAGGGTAACCGGTGGAGTTACTAAAAATGTAGCAAGATTGTTTTTGGCTAAAGCCTATCTTACATATGGATGGTGGCTGCAGAATCCAAATGGCATCCCGACTTATCCGGAAACTCCGAGAACTGACCCGGATGGCCATAATGCACAATGGTATTTTCAGCAAGCGTATGATACTGCTATGACGGGCATCAGTACTCCTGGCCCATACTCTTTGCAGCCTACATTTTATGATGTAAATGTGGGGTCAAATGATAGAAATAGCGAATGTATGCTATATGCAGATCATACCCAGTCAAGTGTATTTTATAATGAATCAGATCCAGTTGGTTTCGGTTCAGGATGGGCTCCTGATAATTTTGCTGCATGGATGCAGACATGGAACTATACCAACCTGAAAAGCAGTAGTTCTGCAACAAGCTGGGCTGCCGTAAGTTCTGTGCAACGTGCAGCAACACAGTCGCTGGGACGTCCGTGGGTGCGTATGTGTCCTACAATAGGTGTCATTCAGAATACGTTTGCTAATAAAACAACTGACTCAAGATTTGACGGAACTTTTGTAACTACTTACAGAGGCAACTGGGATAAAGCAGGCGTTACTAATCCTGTTCTGTACAATGCCAATAGTTTACCGGTACAGCCAGGAGGCGCTATTCTGAGTTTCCTTAATGATGACTCTCAAACACCGACTTACCCTTCAGATGCAGGACAAAACGGTGTCGGAGCAGGAACATTACCGGGAAGAGCAGACTGGGTAATCGCACCGAACGGGATCAGCAGAATTGTTTATCCTGGACTGTGGAAAATAGGAACGTACCGTACGGATGATCCGAATGGTTTAGGATATCCGAATGCAGGTTTAACCCGTCCTTTCAACGTAGCGAAATTCTCTGAATTTTATTTCATTGCAGCGGAAGCAGCCGTAAAAGGAGCTTCAGGAGCCATGAGCGCAAGAGATCTTATTAACGTTATCCGTGCCAGAGCAGGAAAATGGAAGTTTAGTAATGCCCAAAATACTACCTATATTGCTGATAACAGTGCAGCAATGATTGCGGCAACTCCTTCAACAATTACCATAGATTACATCCTTGGAGAAAGATCCAGAGAATACTATGGAGAGTTCTACAGATGGTATGATTTGGTTCGCACACAGAAATGGGGAGAATATGCGGCTACGTATAAAATCGGTGGAACTGCTTATGGCAACCACACCCCTCAAACGGTAACACGTAATATCCAGCCATTCCATTATCTAAGACCAATCCCTCAGGGACAGATCGATGCAATGAGTGGTGCGACTGCCGAAGAGAAAGCAAAATACCAGAATCCTGGGTATTAATTGATTTATTCTTACATTCATATTAACAGCAAAGTAGGTGTTTACCAAAAAACACCTGCTTTGTTTTAATAAAAAAACAGATATTATTATGGAAAAAACATGGCGTTGGTTTGGGAAGAACGATAAAATAAAGCTTAATACGCTCCGTCAAATAGGAGTAGAAGGAATTGTTTCTGCACTGCACGATATTCCTAACGGGGAAATCTGGAGTCTGGAGGCTGTTAATGATTACAAAAACTATATAGAAAGTCACGGTCTTCGCTGGTCTGTTGTAGAAAGCCTTCCCGTAAGCGAAGCAATAAAATACGGAGGTGAAGACCGAGATTTTTTAATAGAAAATTATATTAAAAGTCTCGAAAATCTGGTTAAGGCAGGTGTAACAACAGTCTGTTACAATTTTATGCCTGTGCTCGACTGGGCAAGAACAGATCTCTTTCACGAATGGGAAGATGGTTCTTCGTCATTATATTTTGATAAAGCTAAATTTGCTTATTTTGAAATCCATATTCTGAAAAGACAGGGAGCGGAAAATGATTATACACCCGAAATTCTTCAAAAAGTAGAAAAGCTTAAAAACTCGCTTACGCCAGAAGATGATAACAATCTCATTGATTCGGTCATTGTAAAGACTCAGGGATTTGTTAATGGGAATATAAAGGAAGGAGACTTAAATCCTGTCGAAAAATTCAATAATTTGCTGTCTTTATACGACGGAATTGATAAAAACCAGCTTCGTCTGAATCTTAAATATTTCCTCGAAAAAATAATGCCGGTTTGTGAAAAATGGGATATCCAGATGTGTGTACATCCCGATGATCCGCCATTTGCACTGCTCGGTTTGCCAAGAATCGTAACCAATGAAGAAGATATCAATTGGTTGCTCAATACTGTAGACAATTCACACAACGGGCTGACTTTTTGCGCAGGTTCTTTGAGTGCCAATCCCCATAATGATGTTCCGGAGCTGGCCCGGAAATTTGCCCATCGTACAAAATTTGTTCATTTAAGAAGCACCAACGTTTTCGAAAACGGTGATTTTATTGAAGCGCATCATTTAGGCGGAAGAGGTAAATTAATTGATGTGATCCGTGTATTTGAAAAGGAAAATCCAGAATTGCCAATGCGAATCGATCACGGAAGACTATTGACCGAAGATATAGAGAAAGGATATAATCCTGGGTATTCTTTCCTGGGAAGAATGCTGGCTCTCGGGCAAATTGAGGGGGTAATGGCAGCCGTACAAAATGAAATATCGAAGACAAAATAGGATCCGAAGGATCCAATAATAATAGCCGCAGGTGAAACCTGTGGAAATATATCAATCATCATGAAAGATTTATTCAGCATAAAAGATAAGGTTGCCGTTATTACAGGTGCTTCCGGTGTTTTAGGAGGAAGTCTTGCTAAAAGTTTCATAGATGCAGGTGCAAAAATAGTAGCATTGGGCAGAAACCAGGAAAAACTGGATGACCTCGTAAAAGAACTTACATTATCAGGAGGTGAAGCATTAGCCGTAGAAGCAAATGTATTAAACATCGAAAGCCTTGAAGCCGCTTCAGAAAAAATTAAAGAAAAATATGGCAGAATTGATATTCTGCTGAATATCGCAGGGGGAAATATTCCTTCCGCCACATTATCTCCTGAACAGTCATTCTTTGATATGAACATACAGGGATGGGATGAGGTTACCGATCTTAATATCAACGGAACCGTTTATCCAAGCTATGTTTTCGGAAAGGCAATGGCAGAGCAGGGAAGCGGCAGCATCGTAAACATCTCATCAATGGCAGCTTATTCTGCGATTACAAGAGTGGCGGGATATTCCGCAGCCAAATCCGCAATTACCAACTTTACCCAATGGCTGGCTTCGGATGTAGCATTGAAGTTTGGGGATAAAATCCGTGTCAATGCAGTAGCTCCCGGGTTTTTCATTGGTGATCAAAACCGCGCAATTCTTCTAAATCCTGATGGCTCTTTAACAGACAGAAGCAAAAAAGTAATAGCCAAAACACCAATGCAAAGATTTGGTGAAGTGCAAGAGCTGAACGGAGCAGTACAGTTTCTCTGTTCCAATGCCGCGAGTTTTATTACAGGTGCATTATTGCCTGTTGACGGTGGTTTCAGCGCCTTTAGTGGCGTTTAATTGAAGTAAAATTTCTCTTCATATTTAGATAACAAGATCTTGATGGAAATTAAGATCTTGTTTTTAAAGAATTATTTTGAATAATGGACGAAAGTCCGATTCATTGAAAATCCAGAACATAATAACAATTTAATAAAAACTAATGCAGGCTCCTAAAAACGGCAACGTAAGATGGTTTATGCTGTCTTTGGTATTTCTCGCAACTACCATTAATTACCTGGACCGTCAGGTAATGGGCTTGCTGAAGCCTATTCTTGAAAAAGAATTTGTCTGGGACGAAAAAGATTACAGCTACATCGTAATGGCTTTCACTGCTACCTATGCCATTGGTTATCTGGCAATGGGAAGATTTATTGACAGGGTCGGAACCAAAGTAGGATATGCCGTTTCACTTATTGTGTGGAGCCTGGCTTCTATCGGTCATGGTTTTGTGAAAAGTACGTTGGGCTTTATTATAGCAAGAAGTACGCTTGGAATCAGCGAAGCAGGAAATTTTCCGGCAGCGATAAAATCCGTTGCAGAGTGGTTTCCGAAGAAAGAAAGAGCTCTGGCCACAGGTATTTTCAATTCCGGAGCTACGGTCGGAGCCATATTAGCACCACTTTTAGTGCCTTATATTTTAGGACATTACGGATGGCGCGAAACTTTTGTCTGGATCGGGGCGTTGGGACTAATATGGATTATTCTCTGGTGGAAATTTTATACCATCCCGGAAAAAACAAAAAGACTCAGCAAAATAGAATTTCAATACATTAAGAGTGATCAAAACGGGCAAACGGAAGAGCATTCCAAAGTTCCGCTTTCAGAATTACTAAAATATAAAGTGACGTGGTCATTTGCCATTGGCAAGATCCTTACCGATCCTATCTGGTATTTCTTTATGTTCTGGCTTCCCGCTTATTTTTCAGATGTATTTAAAATGGATATGACAAAACCTTCCCTTCCGTTGATTATCATTTATAGCGGAACCACGGTTGGAAGCATAGGCGGCGGTTATCTGTCCTCATTTCTGATAAAAAAAGGATGGGCAATAGGAAGGGCAAGAAGCCTTACCATGCTATTGTTTGCATTAATGGTTGTTCCGGTTATGTTTTCAAAATATGTAGATAATATGTGGCTGATTACTGTGGTCATAGCCTTTGCCACAGCGGCACATCAGGGATGGGGAGCTAATTTGATGACTACGGTGGGAGATAAGCTGCCCAATAACTATGTAAGTTCCGTTATTGGTTTTGGCGGGATGCTCGGTTCGGCAGCAGGAATTATTTTTCCTCTATTCATCGGGATTATTTTAGACGCCTTCAAGAAAGCCGGAAACATTAACGGAGGATACAATATTATCTTCTTTATTGCCGGAATATCTTATGTTGCAGCATGGGCAATTATCTGGCTCATCAATAGAAAGAAAACAGCTTGATATCAGAATATACAGTTTGAAAGTTTTAAAGAGTAAAAATGAAATCTAAACTTTGCATCATCGCCATCTGTCTTTTGATAAGTATATTTTCCTCTGCACAAAAAGGAGGAAAATATAAGCTGTGGTATACCCAGCCTGCCAGACAGTGGATAGAAGCCCTGCCCATTGGTAACGGAAAGATTGCTGCAATGGTTTTCGGAGATCCCTACAAAGAAAAACTTCAGCTGAACGAAGCAACATTCTGGTCGGGTGGCCCTTCCCGGAACGATAATTCCGACGGTCCCAAAGTGCTGGATTCCATCAGATATTATTTATTTACAGGAAATTATAAAAAAGCTCAGATTCTTGCTGATAAAGGTTTAACTGCAAAAACCCTCCACGGCTCGGCATTTCAGAATATCGGAGATCTTACTCTTGATTTTAAGAATCTTGGTGATGTTAAAAGCTATTACAGAGAACTGGATATTGAAAAAGCTTTAACGACAACAACATTTAATTCCAATGGAATTAATTTTAAAAGAGAAGTATTCGCTTCAATTCCGGATAATGTCATTGTTATCAAACTCAGTACCGACAAAAAAAATGCTTTGAATTTTACGGCAAACTTCGACAGAGAGCTCAAAAAAGATATTCAGGCTGATGGTGTTATATTGCAGATGAACGGTGTATCCTCAACTTTAGACGGTGTACAGGGGCAAGTGAAATTTAATACCGTGGCAAAATTCATTACAAAAGGTGGAAATACTTCTATTTCAGGAAAATCTATCTCGGTAAACAATGCAAATGAAGTAACCATTTTGATATCAATCGCAACAAACTTTACAGATTATAAAACGTTAAATACAGACGAAGTTCTGAAAAGCAGAAAATACATTTCGGAAGCAGAACATAAAAATTTTAAAACCTTATTTAAAAATCATTTAAAGACGTATCAAAACTACTTCAAAAGAGTTGATATTGATTTAGGAACTTCTGAAGCCGTAAAAAATCCTACTGATATTCGTGTTAAAAATTTTGCATCAGGTTACGATCCGGAACTTATCTCATTATACTATCAGTTTGGGCGTTACCTTTTAATTTCTTCATCACAGCCCGGCGGTCAGCCTGCCAATCTTCAGGGAATCTGGAACAATTCGAATAAACCGGCGTGGGACAGCAAATACACCATCAATATCAACACGGAGATGAATTATTGGCCTGCCGAGAAAACCAATCTCTCTGAAATGCACGAACCTCTGATTCAGATGGTCAAAGATTTAAGCACCACAGGAAGAGAAACGGCGAAAGTAATGTACAACAGCCGCGGCTGGGTAGCCCATCATAATACCGATATCTGGAGAATAACAGGGGTTGTGGATTTTGCCAGTGCCGGAATGTGGCCGATGGGCGGAGCGTGGCTTTCGCAGCATCTTTGGGAAAAATACGTTTACAATGGTGATAAGAATTATTTAAAATCTGTTTATCCCATTCTTAAATCGGCCACAGAGTTTTATGAGGATTTTTTAATTGAAGAGCCTACGCACCAGTGGCTCGTGGTAAGTCCGTCCATGTCTCCAGAGAATATTCCTCAAAGGCATCAGGGAAGTGCATTGGCAGCAGGAAATACGATGGACAATCAGCTGATGTTCGATTTATTCAGCAAAACAAAAAAAGCAGCAGAAATTCTCAATATAGATCAGGAAAAAATTCAAGTGTGGAATTCTGTTATTTCAAAATTGCCACCAATGCAGATAGGAAAGTACGGACAGCTGCAGGAATGGGTAGATGATGTGGACAATCCTAAAGATAATCACAGGCACGTTTCCCATTTATACGGATTGTTTCCCTCCAACCAAATTAATCCGTTTACTGCTCCCGAACTGGCGGATGCTTCAAGAATGGTTTTAATTCATCGTGGCGATGTTTCCACAGGCTGGTCAATGGGCTGGAAAGTAAATCTTTGGGCAAAACTTTTGGATGGGAACCATGCAAATAAACTGATTAAAGACCAGCTTACCTTAGTAGAACAAGATGGTTGGAGTAAAAAAGGAGGAACCTATCCGAATCTTTTTGATGCGCATCCGCCGTTCCAGATCGACGGAAACTTCGGCTGCACTTCAGGAATTACGGAAATGTTGTTGCAGACACAGAATGGCTTTATCGACGTGTTGCCTGCACTTCCCGATGAATGGAAAAACGGAAAAATTTCCGGTTTAAAAACATACGGAGGTTTTGAAATAGATATTATATGGGAAAATAATAAAGCAAGAGAAGTACTTATAAAATCAGGACTTGGCGGTAACTGCAGAATAAGAGTCCCGAATGAAATGCAGCTTTCAGGAAGCTCAAAACTTAAAAAAGCAGAAGGTAAGAATCCGAACCCGTTTTTTGAAATTCCTCAAATCAAAGAACCTTTAATTTCGGCAGATGCAAAACTAAATCCTTTTGAAATTAAAACATCGTTGATATATGATTTCCAAACAGAGCAGGGAAAAACGTACATCTTAAAAATAAAGTCCTGAAAAGGACGACCTAAATCAGAATAGGATGAAATCCTATTGAACAATAAAAAACAAACCCGAAGGGTTCAACAAAAATAGCCGCAGGTAAAACCTGTGAATGTGAAAAGAAATTTAAAATCAGAATAGGATGAAATCCTATTAAACAATGAAAACAAACCCGAAGGGTTCAACAACAATAGCCACAGGTGCAACCTGTGGAATAATGACAAAATAATAAAGAACCCCAAGGGTTCAACAATTAAAACAGAAATTAAGAAATTTATATATGAAAAAGAGACCCATGAATCCAAATTTTTTAAAGAACAGGACTAATATTCTGGCAGCAGCGGCCCTGCTTTCCATAAGCAATATTTCCGCACAGACATTCTCCAATTTCAATTACCGTGGAAACGATAAAATATACAATGATCACCCTTTGCAGTCGGATGAATTTTATTCACCCATTCTTCAGGGCTGTTATCCGGATCCGAGCATCACTAAAAAAGGTGAAGATTATTATCTGGTCAATTCTTCATTTTCAATGTTCCCGGGAGTTCCGATTTTTACGTCAAAAGATTTGGTAAACTGGAAGCAGGTAGGGCACGTTCTGGACAGACCTTCTCAGTTAAAAGTTGAAAAAGGCGGAGTTTCGCAGGGAATTTACGCGCCGGATATCAAATACAACAAATACAACGATACGTTCTATATGATCACCACGCAGATTGCTGGTGGAGTAGGAAATATGGTTGTAAAAACAAAAGATCCTGCAAAAGGTTGGAGCGAAGTTCAGAAGCTTAATTTCGACGGAATCGATCCTGCGATTTTCTTCGATGAAGACGGAAAAGCCTATATCGTTCACAATGATGCGCCGCCAAAAGGAACCGAACAATACAACGGACACCGCGTGATCAAAATCTGGGATTACGATCTGGAAAAAGACCAGGTGGTACCGGGTTCAGATAAAATAATTGTAAACGGTGGTGTTGACCTTACCCAAAAGCCAATCTGGATTGAAGGTCCACATCTTTACAAATATAAAGGAAAATACTACCTGATGTGTGCAGAAGGAGGAACCGGTGGCAATCACAGCGAAGTTATCTTTATGGCCGATTCTCCGAAAGGGCCTTTTATTCCCGCAAAAAATAACCCGATTCTTACGCAGCGCTATTTTCCGAAAGACCGAAAAGAAAAAGTAGACTGGGCAGGACATGCCGACTTGGTGGAAGGCCCGAACGGACAATGGTACGGGGTATTTCTGGCAATTCGTCCAAATGTAAACAACCGTGTGAACAAAGGCCGCGAAACATTCATCCTTCCGGTTGACTGGAGCGGGACGTATCCTGTTTTCCAGAACGGACTGGTTCCCATGAAACCGACGTTGAAACTGCCTCAGGGTGCGCAAAATCAAACCGGGAAAAATGGCTTTTTCCCGAATGGAAATTTCACGTATTCTGATAAGCTGACCGATAAAAACCTTGATTTCCGTTGGATTGCCATGAGAGGACCTCGCGAAAATTTTATTACCATAACAAAAAACGGAGTAAAAGTAAATCCTTTTGATACCAATATTAAAGCATTGGCCCCTGTTTCAGCATTATTCCACAGACTGCAGCACGAGGATTTTGAAACCTCTGTTACCTTAGATTTTAAACCTAAATCAGAAAAAGAGCTCGCCGGAATCACCTGCTACCAAAGTGAGCGCTTCAATTACGTATTCGGGATTACCAAAAAAGATAAAGATTTTTACATGGTCTTGGAAAGAACTGAAAAAGGGGAATCAAAATTAATAGCAAGTGAAAAAATTTCATCCTCGAAAGCGATTACATTACAGGTAACGGGAGAAAAAGATAATCTCAATTTCAGTTATTCAGCGGACGGTAAAACTTTCAAAAATCTTGGCGGACCGGTTTCCGGAGACATCTTATCTACCGATGTAGCCGGCGGTTTCACCGGAAGCTTGATCGGTCTGTACAGCACATCGTCTAACGATATTGTGCCGAATTAATTAAATACTGATTCTAAATCTTCAGGGTTTCAAAACCTTGAAGGCTGTAAAATAACCATATCACCATGAATATCAAAAAATCATTTTATATAGTTTCTTTTTGGGGATTTATCGGGCTGAGTCATCTTTCAGCCCAGATAAACCCTTTTCAGAAATCGGTCACAAAATTTACCAATCCCATTATTTGGGCAGATGCTCCGGATTTGTCCATCACCAGAAACGGTGACGATTTTTACCTGATCAGCACCACCATGCATCTCATGCCGGGAGCACCGGTGATGCATTCCAAAGATCTCGTACACTGGGAAATGTCTGGCTATGTTTTCAATACATTAAATGACAATTCGAAATATGATTTATTAAACGGAACAGTCTATGGACGCGGACAATGGGCGTCTTCAATCCGTTATCATAAAGGAAAGTATTATGTACTGTTTTCTCCCAATGACGAACCGTTCAAATCTTATTTTTATGTAACTGACAATCCGGAAAAAGATAAGTGGAAATTAATCACCAGAGCCAGGCATTTTCATGATGCATCTTTGTTTTTTGACGATGATGACCGCATTTATGTTTTTACTTCCAACAAAGTATTTGAGCTCAGTCCTGATTTTAAAAATGTTATCGGAGATCAGAACGGAACAGAGATTTTTCAGAAGGATGCTGAAGAAACCGGACTTCTGGAAGGCAACCAGATCATCAAAAGAGACGGAAAATATTATATGATGATGATTTCCTGGCCACGAAACGGCAAACGCAGACAGGTTGTCTACAGAGCGGATAAAGTAACGGGGCCTTACGAAAAAAAAGTAATTCTTGAAGATAATTTTCTGGGGTTTTCTTACGCAGGGCAAGGTGCTTTGATCGACGATAAAAACAGAAACTGGTATTCCTTAATTTTCCAGGATCGAAACGGAGTGGGGCGTGTGCCCATTTTGATTCCTGTAAAGTGGCAAAACGACTGGCCGGTGTTGGGAGATAACGGAAAAGTTCCTTTGCATGGAGAAATTCCGCTTCCGCCTTTTAAGCCTAAAAATCACCTGATCGAAAGCGACGGTTTTTCCGCAAAGAAAATGAAAATACAGTGGCAATGGAACCATAATCCGGTAAATGAAGCATGGTCTCTATCCGAAAGAAAAGGATTTTTAAGACTGAAAACAAGCAGGGTTGTAGATAATCTGTTTGCTGCTCCCAATACCTTAACCCAGAGAATGGAAGGCCCGAAATCGAGCGGAATTATTTCCCTGGATGTTAAAGGGATGAAAGACGGTGATGTAGCCGGTTTCAGTGCTTTCAACGGAGATTCCGGAATTTTATCTGTTGTGAAAGAAGGCAGCAAAAAATTCATCGTTTTTACTTCTGCTTCGGTAAGTTTGGACAATAAAACGAAAGCCATTACCGATGTGAAAACGCAGGAAACAAAACGCATTCCGCTGAATTCGGATACGGTTTTTCTTCGTATTGATGCCGATTTTAACTTAGATAAAGACACAGCCGATTTCTATTACAGCACAGACCAGAAAAACTGGACGGAAATGGCAAAAGACTACAAAATGATTTTCGATTACAGAAGATTGTTTATGGGATCAAAGTTTGCCGTGTTCAACTATGCAACAAAAACTTCAGGAGGATTTGTAGATGTAGACTTTTTTGAATTTAAACGAAAAGATTAAATCAATCTTAATAAAATTTTTTATCTAAACTAATAAGTGTATAAAATACAAATAAAAATATGAAAAATTCAATTGTATTTGCAATCGTATTTTCCCTCACAGGAATTTTTGCATCAGCCCAGAATTTTGAAAAGCAGGCTCCTGTCGGTTTTGACCAGATAAAACAAAATATTCCCCATGGAAAAATTGACAGCATTCAGTATCCTTCCAAAACGGTAGGAACGGTAAGAAAAGCGTTGATTTATACACCGCCGGGTTTTAATAAAAATAAAAAATATCCTGTTCTGTATTTGCTGCACGGAATCGGAGGCGACGAAAAAGAATGGTACAAAAACGGAACGCCCCAAATCATTCTTGACAATCTTTATTCCGAAGGGAAATTAACACCCATGATCGTTGTTTTGCCTAATGGCAGGGCCATGAAAGACGATCGTGCAACGGGAAATATCATGGCAAAAGATAAGGTGGAAGCATTCGCAACTTTTGAAAAAGATTTGTTGAATGATCTTATTCCTTTTGTTGAAAAGAAATTTCCGGTAAAAAAAGACCGGGAAAACAGGGCCATTGCAGGACTTTCAATGGGAGGCGGACAAACCCTGAATTTCGGGTTTGGAAATATTGATAAATTTGCCTGGGTAGGTGGTTTTTCATCTGCTCCTAATACAAAAGAACCTCAGGTTTTACTTCCGGATCCTCAAAAAGCAAAAGAATTAAAACTGATCTGGATCTCCTGCGGCGATGCCGACGGATTGATGCCGTTTAGCAAAAGAACCAGCGATTATCTCAGACAAAACAAAATTCCCCATATTTTTTACATTGAACCGGGCGGACATGATTTTAAAGTCTGGAAAAATGATTTGTACATATTTTCACAGCTCATTTTTAAACCTGTAGATCAGACTGCATTTTCCAATTTTACCGTGTTGGGGATTCCTGCTGAATCTAACATAAGGAATGCACAGTTTCCACAGATTTTACCTAACGGAAAGGCTATTTTCAGAGTGAAAGCACCGGAAGCACAGAAAGTACAGATTGATCTTGGTAAAAAATATGATCTTGCAAAAGACCAGGACGGAATCTGGAAAGCCACAACAGATTCTTTAAGTGAAGGGTTTCATTATTATTCCTTATTAGTTGACAATGTAGCCGTAGCAGATCCCTCCAGTAAAAGTTTTTACGGGATGGGAAGATATGCAAGTGGTATAGAAGTGCCTTTTGCGGGTGATGGATATTATGGTATGAAAGATGTTCCGCACGGAGACATCAGAATTCAGAATTTTTTTTCAAAAGTGACCAATTCATGGAGAAGAGTTTTCATTTACACACCGCCGGGCTACGATAAAAATCAAAATGAAAAATATCCTGTTCTCTATATTTTGCACGGCGGCGGCGAAGACGAAAGCGGCTGGGCAATGCAGGGGAAAACGAATTTTATTCTGGACAATTTAATTGCCGAAGGTAAAGCAAAACCAATGATCATCGTAATGCCGGATGCTAATATCGGACCTGCCGGGTTCGGAAGTTTCGGAGCCAGAAATCTGCAGATGTTTGATAAAGAATTAATGGAATCTGTAATTCCATTTACCGAATCTAATTTCAGGGTTAAAAAAGATGCAGCGAACAGAGCACTGGCCGGACTTTCAATGGGCGGAATTTATACCCTGCATACAGGCGTTCAGAATTCAGATATGTTTTCTTCCTTAGGCGTTTTCAGCTCAGGATGGATTCTCCCGTCTCTTCAGGAAGTAGCTGATAGTGAATATAAATTTATGAATGACAACAAAGAAAAAATTAATTCCAATATAAAAAACTTCTGGATTTCAATGGGCGGAAAAGAAGATATTGCCTATAAAAATTGTCAGATTATGATGAAAAAACTGGATGAGTTAGGCATTAAGTATTCGTATTCCGAGTATCCCGGAGGTCACACCTGGCCGGTCTGGAGAAACAACCTTTACAATTTTGCTCAGCTGTTGTTTAAAGATTCTGAATAGTTTTAGCAGTTACACAGCCCTGTAAATTTAAAAGAGACAAGATATTTTTTATTATGATGATAAAAAAATGAAAGTTTACAATTAATTCCAATCCAAATCACAAAAATGAATTTCAATACCATCAGAAATAAGGCGTTTATCGTAACGATTGTAATACTTTCGGGAAATATCAATGCACAGTCTTACAGAAAAACAGACTCAGGCATCAGCGTTACTGTAAAAAATGCAACTGTTGAAGTAAAATGGTATGGCGAAAATACGGTAAGAATCATTAAATATCCTTCCGGAAAAGAATTTATAAAAAACAGTCTTTCCGTCATTCAAAAAGAACGCAAAACCAACTTTTCGGTTTCGGAAGACAAGAATAGTATTTTAATAAAAACAAAAGAGCTGCAGCTTTCTGTTAATAACACAACGGGCGAAATAACCTATCAGCTGCCATCAGGAAAAGAGCTTCTTAAAGAATCGGGAAACGCATTCAAACCTTTTGAAGATGCCGGAAATCAGACCCTTTCTGTTTCACAATCTTTTCAGCTTGAAAAAAATGAACCCATTTATGGCTTGGGAATTTTACAGAACGGAAAAATGTCCCAACGGAATACAGACGTGAAAATGATTCAGAATAACACCTGGGATTTTGTGCCGTTTTTTCAGTCTGTAAAAGGGTACGGTATTTTTTGGGACAATGCATCTCCCACGCAGTTTACCGATACACCGGAGAAAACATCGTTCTCTTCGGAAGTAGGAGACGGGATAGACTATTATTTTATCTACGGAAAAAATGCCGACGGAGTGATTGCAGGAATGCGCAGCCTTACAGGAAATGTGCCGATGCTTCCTTTATGGACCTACGGCTATTGGCAAAGCAAAGAGCGTTATAAAAGTCAGGATGAACTTGTAGAGGTGGTTAAAAAATACCGCGATTTAAAAGTTCCTTTAGACGGAATCATCCAGGACTGGCAGTATTGGGGGAATAATTATCAGTGGAACGCGATGGATTTCATCAGCCCCGATTTTCCCGATGCCAAAAAAATGATACAGGATATTCACGATATGAATGCGCATCTTTCCGTTTCCATCTGGTCGTCATTCGGACCGATGACCAATCAGTACCGTGAAATGGATAAAAAAGGGATGCTCTTCAATTTCAAAACCTGGCCTGAGTCAGGAAGAGACACTTGGCCTCCGGATCTGAACTATCCTTCCGGTGTCCGTGTTTACGATGCTTATAACCCTGAAGCCAGAAACATTTACTGGAAATTTTTAAATAAAGGGTTGTTCAGCCTGGGAGTAGACAGCTGGTGGATGGATTCTACGGAGCCGGACCATCTTAGCCAGAACCCCGAAGATTTAAATACCAAAACGTATCTTGGTTCCTTCCGTAAAGTGAGAAATGCCTATCCGTTGATGACAGTAGGCGGAGTTTACGATCACCAGCGCGAAACCACAAGTGATAAAAGAGTTTTTATTCTCACAAGATCGGCTTTTACAGGTCAGCAAAGATATGCTGCCAATACTTGGTCCGGCGATATCAATTCTTCCTGGGAATCGTTGAGAAACCAGGTTCCTGCAGGACTGAACTTCAGTTTGACGGGAAATCCCAATTTCAATTCAGATATCGGCGGTTTCTTCGCCGGAGTTTATAAAAGAAACGGAGGCCCCAAAAACAAAATGTTTCAGGAACTGTACGTTCGGTGGTTGCAGTATGGCACGTTTACGCCAATGATGCGTTCACACGGAACCGATGTGCCGAGAGAAATTTATCAGTTTGGACAGAAAGGTGATCCGGTTTATGATGCAATAGAGAAATTCATCAGATTGCGTTACAGTATGTTGCCCTATATCTATTCAGTTTCTTGGGATGTTTCTAAAAATAATTCGAGCTTTCTGCGTGCTCTTTCAATGGATTTTTCGGTAGACAAAAAAAGCTGGGATATCAATAACGAATATCTTTTCGGAAAGTCATTTTTAGTTGCTCCGATTCTGAATGCGCAATATACTCCTGAAAAAATAGTAAAAACCGATGAAAATGAAGGCTGGAATAAAACTGATGCCAACAAAAAAGAAAATTCACTTTCTAATGTAGATTTCTCACAAAATAAAACGGTGAAAGTCTATCTTCCGGCAGATGCAGATTGGTTTGATTTCTGGACAAATGAAAAACACAACGGAGGTCATGAAATTCAGAAAACGCTTAATCTTCAGGCTATTCCTTTATATGTAAAAGCGGGAAGCATCATTCCGTTTGGTCCCGATGTACAGTATGCGACTGAGAAAAAATGGGACAATCTTACCATTAAAGTTTATCCCGGAGCCAATGCGGATTTCATCTTATACGAAGATGAATTTGATAATTACAATTATGAAAAAGGAAAGTATACCGAAATTCCCTTTCAATGGAATGATAAAGCTGAAACACTGACGATCGGTAACCGGAAATGCGGATATCAGGGAATGATTGAGAAAAGGAACTTTCATATAATGCTACCGGATGGGCGGGAGAAATCAATGAATTATTCTGGGAAGAAAGTGACGGTAAATTTTAAATGATAAAGCTTATTCATGAAACAACGTCTAATAAATAACAAACTATTCATCCTAATTCTGTTTTTTGCAGCAAGAACTTTCGCGCAACAAACTTCAGGAATCGCAGAAAATATCATTTCAGATGATAAAGGTTTTCCTATTGTTTCAAAAGAGGGAAAGGTTGCCGATTTATTTTATGATGCATCCGAAGATGTTGCTGTTATTCGTGCTGCAAAAGATTTACAAATTGACATTCAGAAAGTAACGGGTAAATTACCGAACCTTTCTGCAACAGAAACTTCTGTCGAGTTTGAAGTTATCATCGGAACCGTTGGGACCAATAAGCAGATTGACCAATTAATTTCCTCAAAAAAAATCAATGCTATAGATTTGAAAGGAAAGTGGGAAAGTTTTGTTATTACGACCATAGAAAATTCAAAATCTAAAAAACAGCTAATTATTGCTGGAAGTGACAGAAGAGGGACCATTTACGGGATTTACGAAATTTCAAAGCAGTTGGGTGTTTCACCTTGGAATTGGTGGAATGATGTTCCTGTTAAGAAACGTTCTGCAGCGTATGTCATTCCGGGATATTTTGCTTCGGGCGAGCCAAAAGTAAAATACCGCGGGATTTTTATCAATGATGAAGAGCCTGCTTTCGGAACTTGGGCAAGAACTAAATTCGGAGGTGTCAACAGCAAAATGTATGCGAATATGTTTGAGCTTCTGTTGCGTCTCAGAGCCAATTATCTTTGGCCTGCGATGTGGGGAAAAGCCTTTAACGAAGACGATCCGCTTAATCCAAAAATAGCTGATGAATATGGAATCGTAATGGGAACTTCGCATCACGAACCTATGATGCGCGCTCAAAAAGAATGGGGAAATCATCGCAAAGAATATGGAAACGGCGAGTGGGATTATCATACTAATAAAGATGCGCTCGTGAAATTCTGGGAAGACGGATTCCGTCGGAACAAAAATTATGACAATCTCTTAACAATGGGAATGCGTGGTGACGGAGACGAACCGATGACCGATTTGGGAAGTGCCGAAGCCAATTTCAGACAGCTGGAGCAGATAATGACCGACCAAAGAAAAGTCATTGAAAAAGTGACAGGGAAACCTGCAAAAAAGACCCCTCAACTTTGGGCTTTGTACAGTGAAGTTTTGGAATATTACGACCAGGGAATGAAAGTTCCGGACGATGTCATTATTTTGCTTTGCGATGATAATTGGGGAAATGTACGACGACTTCCTGACTTGAATTCCAAAAAACATCCGGGCGGTTACGGAATGTACTATCACGTTGATCTGCACGGTGCGCCGAGAGCCTATCAATGGCTGAATATGACGCAGATTCCGCATATGTGGGAACAGTTGCAGTTAACGTACAGTTACGGTGTTGATAAAATCTGGATTCTGAATGTCGGAGATTTAAAACCTAACGAATATCCAATGGATTTTTTCCTGAATATGGCTTGGAATCCCACTTCTTTTACGCAGGATAATCTCGAAATTTATTCGGTGAAGTTTGCAGAAGACCATTTTGGAAAGACCAATGCCAAAGAAATTGCAGAAATCATTAATCTTTACTGTAAATACAATTCAAGAGTTTCAGCAGAAATGCTGAACGATAAAACCTACAATCTTCAAAGCGGTGAATTTTTGCAAGTAAGGGATTCGTATTTAGCTTTGGAAACAAGAGCTTTGAGACAATTTATCAATTTAGATGAGGCTTACAAAGATACTTATAAGCAGATTGTCCTTCATCCCGTTCGTGCGATGGCGAATCTTTACGACATGTATTATGCCGTTGCAATGAATCATAAACTGGCAGCAGAAAAAGATTTAAAAGCCAATGAGTGGGCAGATTATGCCGATGAATGTTTTGCGAGAGATGCAGAATATACCAAAGATTACAACCTCAATATTTCCAATGGAAAATGGAACCATATGATGGACCAGACGCACATTGGTTACAAATCCTGGGACGAACCAAAGGAAGGAAATATCAAGCCAACTGTTTACAGAATTACGAAAGAAGAAGCCAAAACAGGTGGTTATATTTTTGAAGAAAAGAATGGTGTAGTTGCAATGGAAAGCGAACAATTTTTTGAGGTTAAAGCTTCAACAAATACAAAATGGACGGTCATTCCTGATTTGGGGAGAACACTTTCTGGGATTGCATTGATGCCTTATACGGAAAAAACTACTGGTTCAGCGATAACCTATCAATTTAATCTAAAAAATGAACCTTCCGAGGTAAAAATTCATTTCATTTTTGATTCCACACTTCCGTTCAGAAAAGGCGGACACAGTGTAAAGGCTTATCTTGATAAAAACAACTCAAAAATAATAGGTATCAATCAGGATTTGACATGGGCAAATAATTACACTAAAATGTATCCGGCAGCTGCAGCGAGATTGGTGGAAAAAGTGGAAGCATTTACGCTTCCAACTAATTCAAACGGAAAGTATACTCTGACAATCGAACCTTTAGACCCCGGAATTGTTTTGTACAAAATAGTCGTTGACAATGGGGGCTACGAAGAATCTTATTTGAAAATGGATGAAAGTCCTTATAAAAGGTAAATATTCTAAATATGAAAAATTTAAAAGATATTCTGTTATTATTTTTATTCATTTTTACTTCAAATCTGAATTTTGCTCAGGGTGAAACATCAAAAATTTCAGCCAAAAGAGAATTCCGATATACCAATCCGATTACAAGAGATTCTGCCATTTCTATGCGCGACCATTTCATCATTAAGGTTGATGATTTATGGTATTGTGTGGGAACTTCCAATCCTGTCTGGGAAGGCAAAAATCCCGGAGTCAGGATGTTGGTTTCAAAAGATTTGGTCAATTGGAAACAGCATTCTTTTTTGATTGATGCTAAAAAACTTCCTAAAGATTCACCTTATGACGGTCGCTTCTGGGCTCCCGAAATTCATTATATAAAAGGGAAATATTATTTGATTGTAAACAGCGGAAAGGTAACCAAAGAAGACCCTAAAGGAATGGCGACACACAGCATCTGGTTGTTTTCGGCTGATAAAGTGACAGGGCCATACAAACTGTTGAATGGTCCGCTGACTCCACAATATAACAACGATGCTACATTATTCGAAGATGAGGACGGACAGGTTTATCTGTATTGCAGTGGAAATGGATTGTTTCAGGCTAAAATTGATTTAAAAACAGGAAAACTAACCACGCCTTTAGTCAAGTTTTTAGATAAAAAACAACCGGGCTGGCCGGAATGGATGGTCGGCGGAATCGAAGGACCTTTTGTAACTAAAAAAGAAGGAACGTATTTTATGTTTTTCTCCACGTGGACAAGAGGTTATGAAGTGGGTTTGCTGAAATCAAAATCACCGTTGGGACCTTGGGAACTTGCTTCCCCTGAACCGATTTTCGGAACCCGCAAAAAAGGCTACAGACAACAAATGGCAAAAGATGGAGGATACGAAAACCTTCAGTTTACAGACACTGAAGACCCTTATCAGGAAACGGGGCACAACGCATTGTTCATCGGCCCGGACGGAAATCTCTGGAATTCCTGCCACTACTTTATGTACGAAAAACGACCCTATCCGTACAGTCAGACCTTTGAGCCTTGGGAACTGGGTCCGCAAATGGGAATCGAGCCGGTGCATTACAAAGACGGAATGTTTTACATTCATCCGCCAACCTGGACGGAACAAATCATTAAATATTAATAATTAATATGATAAAGAAATATATACTGAATTTTGGGTTGTTGTTTCTGGGAGTGTCACTAAACGCTCAAAATCCAATCATCCAAACCAAATTTACTGCAGATCCTGCACCGATGCTCTACAAAGACACGGTTTTTCTGTATACGAGTCATGATGAAGATGATGCATTCGGATTTAAAATGAAAAACTGGCTGCTCTATACTTCCACGGATATGGTCAACTGGACTGACCACGGCGTTGTGGCTTCCCTTAAAGATTTTAAATGGACCGATCCGGAAAACGGAGCATGGGCGCCGCAGGTAATCGAAAGAAACGGAAAATTTTATATGTATTGCCCGATGCCCGGACAAAGAGGAATCGGTGTTTTGATGGCTGATAGTCCATATGGCCCTTTCAGTGATCCGATAGGAAAACCTTTGGTTAAAAATTCAAGCGACGATATAGACCCTACGGTCCTGATTGATGATGACGGACAAGCTTACCTGTATTGGGGAAACCCAAACCTTTGGTATGTGAAGCTGAACGAAGATATGATTTCGGTAAATGGCGATATTATAAAAGATTCGTCTATTGCTAAAGTAAAAGGTACTCCAGATCCTTTCCATTACCAGGAAGGACCCTGGGCGTGGAAAAGAAACGGAAAATATTATATGGCCTATGCATCTACCTGCTGTCCCGAAGGAATCGGTTATGCAATGGGAAAATCGGCAGCCGGACCGTGGGAATTTAAAGGAATGATTATGGACAGCGACAAACGTTCCAACGGAAATCATCCGGGAATCATTGATTATAAAGGAAAATCGTATGTTTTTGGATTCAATTACAATATAGGAAAACAAACGATGAGCAAACATTACGAGAGACGTTCTGTCTGCGTAAGTGAAATGAAATACAATGCTGACGGTACCATTCAGAAGCTTCCATTCTGGGATTCGGAAGGTGTACAAAGAATTGCAACGCTTAATCCATATCAAAGAGTAGAAGCCGAAACCATCGCTTTTAGCGAAGGCCTTAAAACCGAAAAAATGACTGAATGGGAAAGAAACAATCCTTATGATACCGGTAAAAAAATCACCGATCGTATCGTTGTATCGTCGGTCAACAATGGAGACTATATCAAAGTCCAGGGCGTAAACTTTTCCAAAGGAACCCATTCTATAGAAGTGTCTGTAGCAGCATTGTACGGCGGAAAAATAGAAATTCGTACCGATGCGATCGACGGACCTGTTCTGGGAACGGTAACAGTAACCGGAAAAGCCGAAGGTGATATTTTCAAAACCATAAAGACGCCGGTTAAGAATATGAAAGGCATTCATAATGTATATTTTGTTTTCAGAGGAGACAGAGACCTTTTCTATTTCGACTGGTGGAAGTTTAATGAAATCTAATCTAAAATAATGTTGAAGAATACAATACTCTTTACAGCGGTAACCTTTTTATTGTCGGTCAATATTTACAAAGCTCAGTCAGTAGTCTGGCTGGATAAGCTTGATCTCAGCGTTGCTACTCAGGGAAATGGAAAACCGGGTATCAATACTTCGGTGGACGGAAAAAAACTGACGGTTGCCGGAGAGACATTCGACAGGGGTTTCGGCACTCACGCCGAAAGTTCTTTATTGATAAAATTGGATGGTAAAGCCCACAAGTTTTCAGCATTAGTGGGATTAGATGATGAAATGAAAGGCCATGATCCTGCCGTGGAATTTGAAATTTACGGCGACAACAAAAAACTTTGGTCCAGCGGAATCATGCATTTGGTAGATAAAGCAAAACCCGTTTCGGTATCATTAAAAGGAATAAAGCAGCTCGAACTTGTAGTAACGGATGGCGGAAATGGTCCTTATTACGATCACGCAGACTGGGTCAATGCAAAATTCGAAACCAACGGAATTGCTACTTTGGAAACATTCAATCCGATTGCTTCGGAACCTTATATTTTAACTCCAAAACCTCCCGCAACGCCCCGTATCAACTCAGCAGGTGTTTATGGTGTTCGTCCCGGTTCGCCTTTCCTTTTCAGAATTCCAGCAACAGGGGACCGGCCGATGATTTTCTCTGCAAAAAAGCTTCCCGAAGGATTAAAGCTGGATCCCGAAACAGGAATTATTACCGGAAAAATAGATTCGAAAGGAACGTATGAAGTAGAATTATCTGCAAAAAATGCAAAAGGTTCAGCCTCAAAAAAATTAAGAATAGAAGCAGGAGACAGAATTGCACTTACCCCAACGATGGGCTGGAACAGCTGGAACTGTTTCGGGCACGAAGTTTCTGCCGATAAAGTGAAACGTGCTGCCGATGCTTTGGTTAAAACAGGGTTGGTAAACCACGGCTGGAATTACATCAATATCGATGATTCGTGGCAATTTAACAGAGACGGAAAGAACCCTTTGTTTCAAGGAAAGATGCGCGATGAAAACGGTTATATTTTAGCCAACTCCAAATTTCCGGATATGAAAAATCTGGGCGATTATATTCACGGAAACGGACTGAAAATGGGAATTTATTCTTCTCCCGGACCATGGACGTGCGGAGGATGTGCAGGGAGCTATGGCTACGAAAAGCAGGATGCCGAAAGCTATGCAAAATGGGGTGTCGATTACCTGAAATACGACTGGTGCAGCTACGGTGGTGTCATTGACGGATTACCGGGTAATGATGCCAATAAAGTTCCTTCTCTTGCTTTTCAGGGCGGAGGTGATCCTGAGAAAGGGGTAAGACCTTTTCGGTTAATGGGAAATTTGCTGAAACAGCAGCCTAGAGATATCGTATACAATCTTTGCCAATACGGAATGGGTGATGTCTGGAAATGGGGTGATGAAGTGCATGCTCAGTCATGGCGCACTACCAACGATATAACGGACACCTGGGCAAGCGTAAAAAACATTGCATTGGCTCAGGAGAAAGCTGCTTCTTATGCAAAACCGGGCAACTGGAATGATCCGGATATGCTGGTGGTAGGAATAGTAGGTTGGGGAAATCCGCACCAGAGTCGTTTAAAACCGGACGAACAATACCTCCACATCAGCCTTTGGAGTATTTTTTCGGCACCATTGCTGATTGGATGCGATCTCGAAAAACTGGATGATTTTACCTTAAATCTTTTAACAAACGATGAAGTAATTGCTGTTAATCAGGATGCTTTGGGAAAACAGGGTGTTTGCTTACATACCATCGGCGAACTCAGAATTTATGTAAAAGAACTGGAAGACGGAGGAAAAGCTGTCGCTTTCGCTAATTTCGGCAGGGAAAAAGTTAAGTTGCCATATAAAGATTTCAAAAAATTAGGAATTTCAGGAACGCAGACTGTAAGAGATCTCTGGAGACAGAAAAACATCGCAGACATCAATACCGATAAAGAAAGCCTTTTATTGGATATTCCCGCGCACGGCGTTGTGTACTATAAATTTATTCCAACAAAATAATAATAACTATGATTCATCGAAATTTAAAATATATTGCATTACCTCTTCTGTTGGCAACCACTGCTATTTTTGCACAAAATCCGGTTATTCAGACGCATTTTACACCCGATCCGGCACCTATGGTGTATAAGAACAAACTGTATGTGTACACGGGAGACGATCAGCCGGGATTTGATTTTTATACGATGACCAAATGGCGGGTTCATTCGACTGATGACATGGTGAACTGGACGGATCATGGTGTTCCCATTTCTTTAGAATCCTTCAGTTGGGCGAGAGACAGAGCCTGGGCAGCACAATGCATCGAACGAAATGGTAAATTTTACTGGTATATCTGTGCTCAGACTGTTGATAATAATATGGCGATTGGTGTTGCCGTTTCAGATAGCCCTGTCGGACCTTTTAAGGATGCACTCGGAAAACCATTAATTTCAACAGGGACATGGGATAATATCGATCCTACCGTTTTTATTGATGATGACGGACAGGCTTACCTCTATTGGGGAAACAGCAAATTATTTTATGCTAAACTAAATAAGGATATGATTTCTTATGCCGGAAAAATTACGGAAATTCCACAATCGGCAGAATCTTTCGGGGGATTGAGACGTCCCGGAAGAAGTGATGAGGTTTTACAAAAGCAGGAAAAGTTTGATGATGTTTACGTAGAAGGTCCGTGGCTGTACAAAAGAAACAATCAATATTACATGATGTATGCAGGTATGACTGGAAAAACGGAGTGTTTATCATATGCAATCAGCGAGTCACCAACCGGGCCATGGAAATATCAGGGGAAAATTATGACCGATCAGCCGACCAATAGTTTTACCAATCACGGAGGAATAATTGATTTTAAAGGAAAGTCTTACCTGTTTTATCACACCGGACTTTTACCAAACGGCGGAAGTTACGGACGCTCTACTGCTGTTGAAGAATTTAAATACAATGCCGATGGAAGTATTCCAAAAATAAAAATGACTAGGGAAGGAGTAACCCCTGTCGGAAAATTAGATCCTTACAAAAGAAATGAGGCGGAAACCATGGCCTGGTCGGAAAAATGCAGCACTTCAGAAAATAAAAAAATCGGGGTTTTTGTTTCCGATACCAGAGTGGGTGGATTTATAAAAGTCCGTACCGTAGATTTCGGGTCAAATGACACTTCTGAATTTTCAGCTTCAGTAGCTGCAGGCATTGACGGCGGAATTTTAGAAGTTCATATAAATGAGGTAAAAGGACCTAAGATAGCGTCAATTGATATTCCAAGAACCGGTGGCTGGGAAGATTTTAAAACAATATCATCAAAAATTTCAGAAAAGGTTTCCGGTGTTCACGATGTCTATTTTGTATTCCAGGGGAAAAATATTACGGCAGGAAGAAAGCTGTTTAATTTCGATTATTGGAGTTTTAAGAAAAAATAGAGCGCTACCACAAATTATCAATGACGATTATGAAGTTTTCAAACATAAAAATCTTGTGATCCGAAATATGCGCAAAGTTTAAACTAAAACCTAATGTGTCTCATGTGCAAAAAACTGTGTATAGACTCTGTAAATTTTAGATAGATATAAAGGATAAGTTCATTCTTAAATGATGACTGAACAACAACTACAAATAAAAATATGAAAAATACGATACAATCTATATTGGGTTTGTTTTTAATGATTTCAGGAGCAGTTTCTGCCCAGAATCCTATCATTCAGACTAATTACACCGCAGATCCGGCTCCGATGGTTTACAATGGAAGGCTCTACGTTTATACCACGCATGATGAAGATGATTCAACATGGTTTACGATGAACGATTGGAAAGTCTATTCCACCAGTGACATGGTAAACTGGACCGACCATGGAACCATTCTTTCATATAACGATTTTGAATGGGCAAAACGAGATGCATGGGCTGCTCAGTGCGTGGAAAGGAACGGCAAATTTTTTATGTATGTTCCGATGTGGTCTAAAACCAACAATAAAGGAGCGATTGGTGTTGCCGTTGGCGACAGTCCATTCGGACCGTTTCACGATCCGTTGGGAAAACCGCTGTTACAGAGCGAGTGGGGAGATATTGATCCTACCGTTTTTATTGATGACGACGATCAAGCCTATATGTACTGGGGAAACCCGAAACTGAAATATGTTAAATTAAATGAAGATAATATTTCCCACTCAGGAAATATTATTGAGGTTCCCATGACTGAAGAATCATTCGGAAAAAGAGACGGAAAACCCAATCCTGAAAGACCCTCAAAATATGAGGAAGGGCCTTGGCTGTATAAACGAAAAAATTTATATTACCTTTTCTGGCCGGGTGGTCCGCTTCCCGAATTTATAGGATATTCTACCAGCAAAAATCCACAGGGACCATGGAAATACGGCGGAATTATTATGCCTGCCGAAGGAAAATCTTTTACCAACCATCCCGGAGTCATAGATTTTAAAGGAAAAACATATTTCTTCTATCATAATGGTGCTTTGCCGGGCGGGAGCGGATTTACACGTTCTGTCAGCGTTCAGGAACTGGAATTCAACAAAGATGGTTCTATTTCACCATTTACAATGACCAACGGAATTACCAAAGCCATCGCAACAGTAAACCCTTACAGTTTCAATCAGGCTGAAACCATCGCATGGTCGGAAAATGTAAAGTCGTATCAGAACAAGGAAGCCGGTGTTTTTATTAAAGCCAAAAAAAGCGGTGCTTACACCAGTGTGAAAAATGTGGATTTTGGAAAAAATGGTGCCAAAGTATTTTCCGCAAGAGTAGGAACCACACACAACAGCGAGGTAACGATGGATGTTCATCTGGACAGTGTTACCGGACCGGCAGTAGCCACAATAAAAGTTCCCTTGACCGGTGGAGACGACCGATGGGAAACTGTAAAGACCGAGTTAAAGGAAAAAATTACCGGTATTCACGATGTATATTTTGTATTTAATGGAAAAGCAGCAAAGGATGTTATGTTTTTCGACTATTGGACTTTTCTTGAAAATAAATGATTATGACTAAAATATTATCTTACGTATCACTACTATTATGCCTGCTGAGCGGAATTTCAGGGTTTGCCCAGGTTGCAGAGGGTATCAGTCCCGATGGAAAACTGGAGCTGAATGTCTTTTCGGAAAATGGTAAAGCGTTATACAACGTAACCTATCAGGGAAAAGTTATGCTGGAGAAATCTCCGCTGGGTTTAATCACCAATGAATCTGATTTTTCTCAAAATTTAAAATTCACCGACAGCAAAAAAGATCAGGTTTCAAAAACGTATACCAACGAAAAAATTAAAAAATCACAGGTCGATTATAAAGCCAATACATTAACGGTTAATTTTACTAATGCAGATCAGTTCAGCATCAGTATTGAATTTCAGGTAAGTAATAACAATATTGCATTCCGATATCATCTTTTACCCATGAAAGACCGTTTGAGCGCAGTTGTACAATCGGAAATTACCGGTTACCGGTTTCCGCCTCAGACCACTACCTTTCTTTCCCCAATGATGAAACCGATGACCGGATTTGCCCGTACGGCGCCAAGCTATGAAAGCGGGTATAAAGCAGATGCGGAACTCGGAGCCAAAGCTGACTACGGATATGTTTTCCCGGGATTATTTCACCTCGGAAATAATGGCTGGATATTGCTTTCGGAAACAGGAGTGAACAGTTTATACTGTGCCTCTCATCTGGAAACGACTTCTGAAAAGAGTCTGTACAAAGTTGCTTATCCCAATATGGCTGAAAACAATGGATTCGGAAGTACGGGGGCAGCAATTTCCCTGCCCGGTTCAACACCTTGGAGAACCATTACCGTGGGAGAATCTTTACAGCCGATTGTAGAAACTACGATTCCTTTTGATGTGGTGGAACCGATGTATGAACCCTCCCGGAAATATCAGTTCGGAAAATCTACCTGGAGCTGGATTCTCTGGCAGGATAACAGTATGAATTATGATGATCAGGTGAAATTCATTGATCTCGCTGCTGCATTAAACTTCCAATATATCCTGATGGATGCGCTTTGGGACAAAAACATCGGCAAAGACCGGATGAAAGAGCTTATCCAGTATGCAAAATCCAAAAATGTTGATGTTATGCTTTGGTATAATTCCAATGGCGCGGCCAATGATGCACCAATGGGACCGAGAAATAAAATGAGTTCCTCCGTTGAACGCAAAAAAGAAATGAAATGGCTGAAGGAAGTTGGCGTAAAAGGATTAAAAGTCGATTTCTTCGGCGGCGATAAGCAGGAAACCATGCGTCTTTATGAAGATATTCTTTCGGATGCGAATGATTTTGGGTTAACGATTATTTTCCACGGAACTACTTTACCGAGAGGCTGGGAAGTCATGTACCCGAATTATGCCGGAAGCGAAGCCGTTTTAGCATCAGAAATGCTGTATTTTTCCGAAGATGTGCGTAGACAGGAAGCTTTTTTCGCTTCGTTGCATCTTTTCATCAGAAACACGGTCGGAAGCATGGAGTTTGGGGGGACTTTCCTCAACAAGTTTTTAACGAAATCGAATAAGGATAAAAATAAAAGATACACCACAGACGGTTTTCAGCTGGCCACAGCAGTATTATTCCAAAATTCTGTTCAGATGTTCGCCGTAATGCCGAATAACCTGACGGATGCTCCGAAATTCCAGCTGGATTTTATGAAAGATATTCCCACCCTTTGGGACGAAACGGTTTTCATAGATGGGTATCCCGGAAAATATTCTGTGATAGGCAGACGACATCAGGATCAATGGTATATTGCCGGAATAAATGCAGAAAAAACGGCTAAGAAATTAAAGATCAGACTTCCGATGTTCACAGGAAAAACAGTGAAATTAATCAATGATGATACTCAGGGAAATTCTTCCGAAAAAGAAGTGAAAGTAAACAAAAACGGTGATTTCACGATAGAAATCCAGCCTAATGGAGGTTTTGTGCTGAGAAATTAGATTAAAAATTTGGGCAGCTTTATCCGCCTTCCGCTCCCGCTTTTTTGCCTACGCTTCGCTGCGGCAAAAAGAGCTCCGCTCAAGTCGGGCTGCAAAAAATTCGCTGCAATCAAAGAATCCGCAGGATTCAATATCAATAGCCGTAGGTAAAACCTATGGATAAAAGAATAAGATATTCATTCAACCTCATAGGTTTCAAAAACCTATGAGGTTGAGCAAAAAGAAAATAAAAAATATGAAGCATATAAAACGCTATATTCTGGTCATGCTATTCGGATTCTGCCTGCACATCAAAGCAGCACAGCCATTCATCACCACGGAAAAAAATTCTGAAACCATTGTTTTAAAAGAGAAAAATTCAGGACTCTCGATTTTTACCAATCCGGGAATCGACAAAGGAATTCTCAGGGCCGTTAAAAGCCTGCAATCCGATTTCCAGAAAGTTACCGGAGCCGAGCCGAGTTTGCTGAATCAGCTTTCCGCACAGCAATCTCCACTAATCATCATTGGAACCGTCGGAACTAAATCGGTAATTGATGATTTAATCAGGCAAAAAAAAATTGACGGAAAATTATTAACAGGAAAAAGAGAAAAATACATGATCCAAAATGTAAGCAATCCATATCCGGGAATTTCCGAAGCCATCGTAATTGCCGGAAGCGATAAGCGCGGAACGATTTACGGAATTTACGAAATGTCTCAGCAGATTGGGGTTTCGCCCTGGTATTACTGGGCAGATGTTCCGGTTGAGGTAAAAGAAAATATCTATTTTAAAAAAGGAATCTATACCGATGGAGAACCGGCCGTAGAATACCGCGGAATTTTCCTCAATGACGAAGAACCTTCACTCGGAGGTTGGGCGAGAGCTACTTTTGGGGGATTCAATTCCAAATTTTATGAGAAAGTTTTTGAACTGATCCTGCGTTTAAAAGGAAATTACATCTGGCCTGCCATGTGGGGAAAAGCATTTTATGACGATGATGATCTTAACGGACCGCTGGCAAATGAAATGGGAATTATTATGGGAACTTCACACCATGAACCGATGGCTTTGGCACAAACCGACTGGCATCGGTATATCAAAAAAAATAATCTTCCGAACGTCTGGGATTATGCCAAAAACAGTGAAGTTTTGCAGAAATTCTGGAAATCGGGAATTGAAAGAAGCAACAACTGGGAAAGACTTGTAACGGTGGGAATGCGTGGCGACGGCGATGAAGCCATGGGAGAGGGAACGAATATTACTCTGCTGGAAAAAATTGTAAAAGATCAGCGGAAAATTATCACAGATGTTACCGGAAAAAAAGCGGAAAAAACACCACAGGTTTGGGCATTATATAAAGAAGTTCAGGATTATTATGACAAAGGAATGAAGGTTCCGGATGATGTGATTCTGTTGTTCTGCGATGATAACTGGGGCAATGTGCGGAAGCTTCCGGACCTTTCGAAACCTCTGCATAAAGGCGGTTACGGCATGTATTATCACTTTGATTATGTCGGCGGACCGAGAAATTCAAAATGGATCAATATCAGTCCCGTCCAGCGGGTTTGGGAGCAGATGAATCTTTCTTATGAACATAAAGTAGATAAACTTTGGGTCGTAAATGTAGGAGATTTGAAACCCATGGAATTCCCGATCAGTTTTTTCATGGAAATGGCCTGGAATCCGAAACAGTTTAATTCAAAAAACCTTTTGGAATATACCGAAAATTGGGCTGCACAACAGTTCGGCGAAAAATATGCTAAGGAAATTGCAAGGATGATCAACCTGTATGCAAAATACAACCGCAGAGTAACGCCAGAAACACTAGACAGCAAAACCTACAGTCTGGAAAATTATTATGAATTTGAAAGGGTTCTGAATGAGTACAGAGCTTTGGCAATCGATGCTTTACGATTAAAAGAAAAAATTCCCGCAGAATATCAGGATGCTTATTACCAGCTGGTTTTGTACCCGATTGATGCCTGCAGCAATTTGTATGAAATGTACTATGCTGTTGCCAAAAACAGAGAACTGGCCGCAAAATATGATTTGCAGGCAAATTATTATGCAGACAGGGTAAAAGAATGTTTTGAAAGAAATGCTTATCTGGACAATCAGTACAACAATGTTATTGCAAACGGAAAATGGGCACACATGATGGACCAGATGCGCATTGGGTATAAAACCTGGACCGACGGAAAAGAAAATATTATGCCTGAAGTTACTTATGTTTCCGAAACGGATGTTCCCAAAGAAAAAGTCTTTCAGGAGAAGAATGGCTACGTTTCGATGGAAGCTGAAAATTTTTCAGGATTGAATAATTCAGACCGGATCCATTGGGAAGTGATTCCTGATTTCGGAAAAACCAAATCCGGAGTAACAACTTTTCCTCAAAATGCTTACCCAAAAGCTGATGAGAATATATATCTGGAATATGATATTAATTTTGAATCCAAAGGAGAATTTGAGGTTCAGTTATTACTGGCTCCGACATTGAATTTTAACCATAATAAAGGATTGCGTTACGAAATTTCTTTCGACGGACAGGCTCCGCAGGTGGTTAATTTCAACGGTCATTATAAAGGAGAACTGGGAAGATGGCAGTCAGAACATATTATTAAATCAACTACAAAACATCTTATTTCTCAGCCCGGAAAACATACCTTACGATTCCGTGTTCTGGAACCGGGAATTGTTCTGGAAAAAATATTGATCAATACCGGAGGTTTAAAGCCTTCCTATCTGGGTGCACCCGAAAGTGAAATCCTTCACTAAAATTTCAAAAATAGTAACCACTATCAAATATGCCTATGAAATAATTATCTCTAATCTCAATTTCATATAAATATTGGTTTTATCAAAATGAAAAGATAACAAGCAAAAGACCTGATATCACTTTATTTATAATTGTTGCCTGAATCATTTCAGGAGATTTTTCTTGACGGTTTTTTAAAGCAGACTGTCTTGAAGGGGGATTCTTTCCCCAAATTTTATACCTGAAAATCACAAAATCAAAACTAAAACATTATGAAAAAACTAGTCAGCCTCTTTACTATTCATGCGCTGTGCCTGCTTTTTAGCAGCTTGTGTAACGGACAGCTTACCACTGTTAAGATCGACAAAAATATTACCTACCAGAATATAAAAGGTTTTGGTGGATTTGTCTGCAGCCCTCAGTTTGCGTATAATCATATGTCAACATCTGAAATTCAGACACTTTGGGGATCAGGAAGTACAGCGGGGTATAACATTATGCGATTATATATTCCTGAAGACAGCAATAACTGGAGTGTGGTATTACCTACTGCACAGCTTGCAAAATCAATGGGTTTAACCATTTTCGCAAGTCCGTGGACGATGCCCGCAGCATGGAAAACCAACAATCATGTAAATGCAGTGTATACCGATGCAAACGGGGTACAGCAAATTGGTTATTTAAAACCGGAAAACTATCAGGATTATGCTTTATATCTCAATAGTTTCGTAACTTATCTTCAGTCTAACGGTGTGGATCTGGACTATATTTCCATTCAGAATGAACCGGATGAAATGGCACAATACCAGGGATGCATCTGGACTCCGACGCAAATTGCGACTTTCGTAAAAGATTATGGTCATCTCATCAACTGTAAGGTGATTGCTCCGGAAAGTGTAGGTTTTACTGATAATTTTGCCAACGCTATACTGAATACCGCTACAATTGCAAATTTTGAAGTGTACGGTGGCCATCAGTACGGATTGATGCAGTCGGCTTACAAGCAATTTCAAAATTATAATAAAGAAATTTGGCAGACGGAATATCTCATCAACTGGAATTCAGGAAGTCAGACGCCGCGTGATTTTAACTGGAATCTGGATGCCTTCAACTTCGCTTCAAGTATCAATAATTCGATGCTGGGGAATATCAATGCCTGGATTCATTACGCTTCCAAAAGATATTACGGACTGATGGGAGACGGTACCAACGGCACTGCGTCAGGAGTAATAACGAAAAGAGGGTATATTCTTTCTCACTTTGCCAAATATACGACCGGAAAAACGCGTATTGCAGCAACCTGGGGAGACAGTACGGGTACGCTTCAGGGGTCTTCCTATATTTCTTCAGACGGGAATCAGGTGGTTTTAATGGTCATTAATCCTTCCTCAAATACCTATAATCTTAAAGTGGATCTGCCTTTTTATACAACTTCAGGAACAAAAGTATTAACGAATTCTTCGTCTGATATGCTCACAACTCCTGTTTCATTCAGTACGCAGACTTTCCGTCCGGGAGTGGAAATCGGTCCGTCCAGCGTAATGACTTTCGTTTTTAACAAAAGTGCCGACAGACCCGTTTCTCTCATGACAGGAGGAAACATTCATTATAATAAAATCGAAACGCAGACAACAACAAATTCTGCCTTTGGAACAGCATTTAACATCAGCAATACAACTGTTACTTTCTCCAATCCAAGCCCTTTGTTCAGTAACAATATGACCGCATCCAATGGTTATCTTCAGCTGAACGATCGGTACAATAAACTGATATTGCATGTTAACAGTTATACAACAGCAGGGCAGAGCTATTCGGATAATACGACTTTATACTACATTAACAGTCAGGGAATAACCAAATCCTATAATTATGGAAGAATTAATTTTCCTTCGGGCGGAAACTTTGATATCACTTTAGATATTTCAAGACAGGTTCTTACGGACGGATGCAAAGGCATTTTAGGACTTAGAAATTCAAACTACAGTTCTGTACTTACGCTGAATTTGGGAGATGTTTATTTTAATGTGGGAAATGAAATTGCATCAAAGTTTAACGGCACGTATTCGGACAGCGACAGCAATATGATGGATGCGCTGGAAAACGGATATTACACATCTTTGGATTTCAGAACAGTTTCAGGAATCACCGCCACCAACTGGCAGCCTGTAAGCGTTAATTCAAACAATATATTTTATGTGAATTCAAATGTAAATTCTACCGCTAACAATGTCATTTCGGGGACAAATTGTTCAAACCTTGTTCTCTCAGATTCAGGAAAAGATTTTCAGGTACCATTTAATTTCACAGCAGGAGCAGCTTCCTACAGCAGGGTATTTAATGGTTATGATGTACTGTTGATGCCTTTCGAAGCCAATATTCCTTCTGGGGTGAATGTATATCTGATGTCACCCGGCACAACGGCAATTTCCTGCACACCGGTTTCCAACGGAATCATTCCGGCTAATACTCCGGTTCTTATAAATGCAACAGGAACTTTTACATTTACGGGCACAGGAAATGTTTCTACCCCGAAAGCGATCACCGTCAATCAGATGAACGGCGTTTATCAAAGCATTAAAGTCCCTGCAAATGCTTACGTGTTAAAGACGGAAAACGGAGTAACCGGGTTTTATAAAGTGGCTGCAGGAAGTGAGCCGGCGATTAACTCTTTCAGGGCTTATCTGAGTGAAGAAAATACCTATTCAGCAAATATTCTTCCATTAAATTTCTCGGTTCTTTCGGCTAAAGAAATGGTTGTAAATCAGCCTAAAATATATCCGAACCCTGCAAAAACGGAAATGTTTGTCGAACTGAAATCGCACAGTGCAACGGCCTCGATTTTTGACGCAAAAGGAAGTTTAATAAAAACAGATTTGAAATTGAAGCCAGGCAAAAACAGGATTGATATTTCAGAACTTACTTCGGGAATTTACTTTATCGAAATTTCCGATGAAAACAATCAGGTCTTTAAGAATAAATTTATTAAGCAATAAGCCGAATCAATTATTTACCTTCATTACCGTCATATCATTCTGTATGGCGGTTTTGAATTTAAAAGAAATAATAAATCAAATTAAGTGTTATTTATACATTTATTAAAAATAGAATCATATATTTGTTTCTCTTACCAAATCATTAATAATAATATAAATCGACTGTGATTAACAGTAAGAATTAAAAAATCCTTCCATGAAAAAACTTTTGTTTGGCATATCAATTTTCATCTGTACGGTTTCATCCGCACAAAACTTTAAATATCCATTTCAAAATCCTAATCTCCCGGTAGAAAATAGAATTGAAAACCTGTTAGGATTATTAACCGTTGATGAAAAAATCGGAATGATGATGGACAATTCCAAAGCGGTTCCGCGATTGGATATTCCCGGTTACGGCTGGTGGAATGAAGCGCTTCACGGCGTAGCAAGAGCAGGAACAGCTACCGTTTTTCCACAGGCTATCGGAATGGCAGCAACCTGGGATGTTCCGGAACATCTGAAAACTTTTGAAATGATTTCCGATGAAGCCCGTGCCAAATACAATAAATCTTTTGACGAATCCCAGAAAACAGGCCGTTACGAAGGTCTTACTTTCTGGACGCCGAATATCAACATTTTCCGTGACCCGAGATGGGGAAGAGGCCAGGAAACCTATGGCGAAGATCCATATCTGACTTCAGTTTTAGGTGTTGCCGCAGTAAAAGGCCTTCAGGGAAACGATCCTAAATATTTCAAAACCCACGCCTGCGCCAAACATTTTGCCGTTCACAGCGGCCCGGAATGGAATCGTCATTCCTACAACGCCGAAGTTTCCAAACGAGATTTATACGAAACCTATCTTCCGGCTTTCAAAGCTTTAGTTTTAGAAGGAAATGTGAGAGAAGTGATGTGCGCTTACAATGCGTTTGACGGACAGCCATGTTGCGCCAACAATACTTTATTAACCGAAATTCTCCGCGGAAAGTGGAACTATGACGGAATGGTCGTTTCCGATTGCTGGGCTTTGGCAGATTTCTATCAGAAACAATACCACGGAACACATCCTGACGAAAAAAGTACTGCCGCAGATGCTCTGAAACATTCTACAGATCTGGAGTGTGGCGACACGTATAATAATTTAAATAAATCTTTAGCGAGCGGATTAATTACAGAGAAAGACCTCGATATTTCAATGAGAAGAATTCTGAAAGGCTGGTTTGAACTGGGAATGCTTGATCCTAAATCTTCCGTTCATTGGAACTCAATTCCATATTCGGTGGTAGATTCTGAAGAGCATAAAAAACAGGCACTGAAAATGGCACAGAAATCAATTGTGCTGATGAAAAATGAGAAAAATGTTTTGCCTTTAAATAAAAACATTAAAAAAATCGCCGTTGTCGGTCCAAATGCCGATGACAGCCTGATGCAGTTAGGGAATTACAATGGAACCCCTTCTTCCATTGTAACCATTTTAGATGGAATTAAAACCAAATTTCCGAATGCAGAAATCATTTACGAAAAGGGAACCGAAGTGGCCGATCCATCCTCCAGAGCTTCGCTTTACCAAAACTTTTTAAGTCAGAAAAAAGGCGAAAAAGGAATGAAAGTAGCGTTTTTCAACAACAATGAATTTAAGGGAGAACCTGCAAATATTTCAGTCAATAAAGCTGGAATCAATTACAACAGTTTCGGCGGAACCCAGCTTGCCCCGAACGTAGGAAGGGAAAATACTTCGGCGATTATTTCCGGAATTTTCAAAAGTCCTTACACCGGCGATGTTATTCTTTCGCCTTCAACATCTGATGTCTATACACTTTTCGTTGACGGAAAGGAAATTGCCACGAGAAAAGGTCCCGACGCCAGACATCCTTCAGAATTTCCTGTGAAAATGGAAAAAGGTAAAGAATATCAGATCGAGTTACGCCACACCCAAAAAGGAAAATATGTAAGCATCACATTTGACATATACAGAAAAGACCCTGTGAATTTTGCTTCGGTTAGGGAAAAAGTGAAAGATGCAGATGTTATCGTTTTCGCTGGCGGACTTTCTCCAAGTCTGGAAGGTGAAGAAATGATGGTAAATGCAGAAGGTTTCAAAGGTGGCGATAAAACGTCCATTGATCTTCCGAAAGTTCAACGTGAATTATTAGCTGAATTACATAAAACAGGAAAGCCTGTCGTTTTCGTACTTTGTACGGGAAGTTCACTCGGTTTGGAACAGGATGAAAAAAATTATGACGCTTTGCTGAATGCCTGGTACGGCGGACAAGCCGGTGGAACTGCCGTCGCAGATGTCTTGGCGGGAGACTATAATCCATCAGGAAGATTGCCTGTTACTTTTTACAAAAATCTTGAACAGCTCGACAGCAATCTGTCAAAAACCAGCAAACATGAGGGCTTTGAAAACTACGATATGCATGGAAGAACCTATCGTTACATGACGGAAAAACCGCTATATGCTTTCGGACACGGATTGAGTTACTCTAAATTTATATACGGCAACGCTCAGCTGAGTAAAAATACACTCAAAACCAATGAGAATGTGAGCATTACTGTTCCGGTTACCAATACATCAGGAAGAGACGGAGAAGAAGTCATTCAGGTCTATGTTAAAAGAAATAACGATCCGGCAGCTCCGGTAAAAAATTTACGGGCTTTCGAAAGAGTGCTGATTAAAGCAGGAGAAACAAAAAATATTCAGTTTACTATTTCTGAAGATTCATTTAAATTTTACGATGAAAAAGCTGATGATTTGGTATCAAAATCAGGAAACTACACCATTTTCTACGGAGGAACCTCAGATGATTCCGGATTGAAAAGTATTCCGATAAAAGTTAATTAATAGTCTGATTAAGAAACCTTATAGGTTTTTAAAACCTATAAGGTTTACCAATAACGAAATTCATTTTTTTTAATTTAAATGAAAACAAAAACCAAAATATTAACAGCAGTTATTTCGCTAAGTGTTGCATTTTTTTCAGCACAAAATGGAAATGTCAAAAAACATTTTTTAGATTTAGACGGAACGTCGACTAACATTAAAATCCAGCCAACGATGTACGGAATCTTCTTTGAAGATATCAACTTCGCAGCAGACGGTGGTTTATATGTAGAACTAATCAAAAACCGCAGCTTTGAATTTGATGAACCGTTAACAGGCTGGAAACAGCCTAACACAAAAACACTTTCTCCTAATCTGGATTCCGGTTTTCTGACGATTATAACGGACAAATCTAAAACCAACAAAAACTACGCAAGAATAACGGTTGAGAATGATAAAAATTACCTGCTGGAAAACGAAGGTTTCAGAGGAATCGGACTTCATCAGGATGAAAATTATGATTTTACTTTCAATCTCGAAAATGCTTCAGGAAATATTTCAGCGGTTAATGCAAGCCTCATAGACGAAAAAGGATCTGTGATTTCCTCAGTTTCCTTAATGATAAAAGGACAAGGCTGGCAAAAATATAATATGGTTTTTAGGCCTTCCAAAACTATTGAAAAAGCGAAGCTTCAGATCAGATTTACAGGAAAAGGTGTAGTAAATATGGATATGATTTCTCTCTTTCCGCAAAACACCTGGAAAGGAAGAAAAGGCGGTTTAAGAAAAGATCTTGTTGAAAAATTATATGATTTGCAGCCGGGATTTTTACGTTTTCCGGGTGGATGTATTGTGGAAGGCAGAACGTTGGCAGAACGCTACCAGTGGAAAAAAACGATTGGTAAGGTAGAGGATCGGGAAAACCTTATCAACAAATGGAACAATGGATTTGCGCATCGTCTAACGCCGGATTACTGGCAGTCTTTCGGCCTTGGATTTTTTGAATATTTCCAGTTGGCGGAGGACTTAGGTGCAGAACCGCTTCCTATTTTAAGCTGCGGAATGGCGTGCCAATTCAATACTGCCGAACTCGTAAAAATGGAAGATTTAGATCCGTATGTTCAGGACGCTTTGGATTTGATAGAGTTTGCAAACGGTGATTCCAATACAAAATGGGGAAAAATCCGTGCAGAAATGGGGCATCCAAAGCCTTTCAATATGAAATTCATCGGTGTAGGAAACGAGCAGTGGGGCGAAGACTATATCGAACGCTACAAATTTTTTGAAAAAGCCATTCACGCAAAATATCCCGATATCAAAATCATTTCCGGAAGCGGACCGTCACCTGACGGAGAATTCTTCGATTATGGCTGGAAAGAGCTTAAAAAACTTAATGCCCAGATCGTTGACGAGCATTATTATAATTCACCGGAATGGTTTCTCAAAAATGCAGGAAGATATGATGATTACGATAGATCCGGACCTAAAGTTTTTGCCGGGGAATACGCCGCCCAATCGGTAGGTGTCGTAAAACCGGATAACAAGAACAACTGGCTTACCGCACTTTCGGAAGCCGCTTTTATGACCGGTCTGGAACGAAATGCTGATGTAGTGACCATGACTTCCTACGCACCGCTTTTTGCCCATGCAGATGGGTGGCAGTGGACACCGGATCTGATCTGGTTTAATAATCTTAAATCTTACGCGACCCCGAATTACTATGTTCAGCAATTATTTTCCAACAACAAAGGAACCGACTTACTTACTATTTCCGAAAACGGAAAGTCATTGAAAGGGGAGGATAATCTCTATGCATCAGCAGTTCGTGATCTTAAAAAAGGAGAAATAATCATTAAAATAGTCAATTCAAATCCGAAGGAAACTTCGGTTGAAATTAACCCAAGAAACATTAAAATAGGCAGTCAACTCACAAAAATTGTATTGACTTCTTCAGAACTTACCGATGAAAATAATTTCCAGTCCGAAACCATCAAACCAAAAGAAGAAATCCAGACTATAAAAATGGGAAAAATTTTGGTTGACATTCCTGCAAATTCACTGGTAATTCTAAAAATAAAATAGCCGTAAACTCCCATCAGTAAAAGAAAAATAAAAATTAAGTGTAAATATTACATTTATTTAAAATAGAATCTTATATTTGTTTTAACTGTAAAACAGGAATGTGAGGTTTTCTTTGAGATAAATTAAAAATTAATATAATTTCCTTACGGAATGTAATCCATTGCACATTTTATTTTTAGAGAGTTAAAAAAACAATAATCAAATTAATCATTTTTATTAATGAAAAAATATGTTATCGGCTTAGACTACGGGACAGATTCCGTTCGTGCCGTATTGATTGACACGGAGAACGGTGCAGAACTCGCTGCTTCCGTCAGCTACTATCAACGATGGAAAGAAGGAAAATACTGCAGTCCTCAGGAAAACCAGTTTCGTCAGCATCCTCTTGATCATATCGAAGGATTGGAGAAAACTGTTTCAGCCGTTGTGAAAGAAAGTGGAGCCGCACCGGAACAAATTGTCGGAATTTGTATAGACACTACCGGCTCATCACCATTGCCTGTAAACAAAGAAGGTACAGCATTAGCCTTATTGCCCGAATTTGCAGAAAACCCCAATGCAATGATGGTGCTTTGGAAAGACCACACATCCATCAGTGAAGCCGAAGAAATCAATCAATTAGCAAGAAACTGGGGCGGAGAAGATTACACCAGGTTTGAAGGCGGAATTTATTCTTCCGAATGGTTTTGGGCGAAAATTCTTCATATCCACCGACAGGATGAAAATGTGAAAAATTCAGCGTACAGCTGGATGGAACATTGTGATTATCTCACCTTTATGCTTTCAGATCATCAGGATATTACCACTTTTAAGAGAAGCCGTTGCGCAGCCGGTCATAAAGCGATGTGGCACGAGTCGTGGAGCGGACTTCCTTCAGGAGCTTTTCTTAACCAGCTTGACCCTTCACTGGCTGATCTTCGTGATAGATTATACGATAAAACCTTTACTTCCGACGAAATTGCAGGAAGCCTTAACCGGGAATGGGCGGAAAAATTGGGATTGACAACCGAAACCGTAATTGCAGTCGGAACATTCGATGCCCATTCCGGAGCTGTTGGTGCAAAAGTCGAAGAAAATACGCTGATCCGAATTATGGGAACATCAACTTGTGATATCATGGTGGCTCCCAATGAATTAATAGGAGACAAAACCGTGAAAGGAATTTGCGGGCAGGTAGATGGCTCTGTTATTCCGGGATTAATGGGGCTGGAAGCAGGTCAGTCCGCATTTGGAGATGTGCTGGCCTGGTTCAAAGACATCTTGCTGTGGCCGACTCAAAGTATTCTTATGAATTCCAACGTAATTGATGAGCATCAAAAACAGCTGTTGAAAGAAGAAATGGAACACAGCCTTATCAGGAATCTTACCCTTGAAGCCGAAAAAATCCCACTTTCCGAAGCTGTTCCTATTGCCTTGGATTGGATCAACGGCCGCAGAACACCCGATGCCAATCAGGAACTGAAAATGGCAGTCAATAATCTTACATTGGGAACAAAAGCGCCGCATATTTTCAGGGCTTTAGTAAATGCTATTTGTTTCGGGTCCAAAAAAATTGTTGACCGTTTTGAAGAGGAAGGTGTAAAAATCGAAAAGGTCATCGGAATAGGGGGTGTTGCCAGAAAGTCGCCGTTCATTATGCAGACGTTAGCCAATGTTCTCAACAAACCAATTGTTGTTGCGGCATCAGATCAGGCACCTGCATTAGGGGCAGCAATTTACGCAGCAGTAGCCGCAGGAGTTTATTCATCGGTTCACGAAGCAAGCCAGAAAATGGGTTCTGATTTCGAAGCAGAATATTTCCCGCAGCCAGAGCAGATTGAAAAATATGCGGAATTAATGGAGCAATACCAGATTCTCGCCGATTTCACCGAAAATAATATCAAAGCAAAGAAAAAGTTAACCGCTAGGAGTTTATAGAGGTGGGAATTAAATAAAAGCTCCGTAGTAGCGCCCTGTTAATAGCTGATCAAATCAGACATCATTTAACAACAAACAACCAAAAACCAACAACTAAAAATTATTTATGGCAGCTTTATCCGCCTGTAGTTTATCCTGAGCTTGTCGAAGGGCTCCCGCTTTTTTGTTACGCTTCGCTACACGAAAAGAGCTCCACTCAGGTCGGGCTGCGGGCAATTCAACAGTTAAAATTTGAATATAAATTTTGGCTAAAGCCGAACAAAGATAAAATCAGACATCGGGCTAAAGCCCGACGCAATTGAAAACGTAAATACCAGAAAAAGACCATAAGGAAAAGTTAGTCTTTGCCGAGTGAAGTCGAAGATTCTACGAAGTCAAATGCTTTTGCGACCTTAAATACAGGTAGTAATCAAAAAAACTTTGCGCACTTTGTGTTAATAAAAATTAAAAAAATGAGCATCTATAAAGAATTAAAAAGAGAATGTTACGAAGCCAATATGCAGCTCGATGCATTGAAGCTGGTAGTGTATACATTCGGAAATGTAAGTGCTGTTGACCGGGATAAAGGAATCTTTGCCATCAAACCGAGTGGTGTTCCTTACGAGGTGTTAAAGCCTGAAGATATTGTAATTTTGGATTATGACGCCAATGTCGTCGAAGGAAATCTAAGACCTTCTTCTGATACCAAAACCCACGCTTATCTGTACAAAAATTGGGAAAACATCGGCGGGATTTCACATACGCATGCCATTTATTCCGTGGCTTGGGCACAGGCACAGATGGACATTCCGATTTTCGGAACTACCCATGCAGATCATTTAACAGCAGATATTCCCTGCGCACCACCGATGCGGGATGACTTAATCGAAGGCAATTACGAATACAACACCGGAATTCAAATCCTCGATTGTTTCAAAGAAAAAAGATTGTCTTACGAAGAAGTGGAAATGGTGCTCATCGGAAATCACGGTCCATTCACCTGGGGAAAAAATGCTGAAAAAGCAGTTTACAACAGCAAAGTCTTGGAAACGATTGCTGAAATGGCTTATCTCACGAGACAGATTAATCCAAATGCGTTGCGACTTAAAGACTCTTTAATCAAAAAACATTACGAACGCAAACACGGTAAAAATGCTTATTACGGACAGTAGTTGGCTGCAGGCAATTGGCTTTTAGCTTTTGACAATTGTCATCGTTCAATAGAGGATTATGAACTCGAAGGGTTCAACATCAGTAGCCGTAGGTAAAACCTATGGAAAAACGAAAAATAAAAATTAATTATCAATTATCACTATGTTAACACCTCTCAATACCAAAGAAATATGGTTCATCACCGGAAGCCAGCACTTATACGGCCCGGAAACATTACAGCAGGTTGCCGAGCATTCGGCTAAAATTGTAGAAGCATTTAACGCTTCGTCACAGATTCCTGTACAAGTGGTTTTAAAACCTACGGTAAAGACGACTGAAGAAATTTTCGAAACCTTAACCGCTGCTAATTTCGCAAAAGATTGTATCGGAATTGTAACCTGGATGCACACATTTTCACCCGCAAAAATGTGGATTCGCGGACTAACCGCTTTGCAAAAACCAATGCTGCATCTTCATACCCAGTTTAACCAGGATATTCCGTGGTCTACGATGGATATGGACTTTATGAACCTGAATCAGGCTGCTCACGGCGACAGGGAATTCGGTTTTATGGTGAGCCGTCTTCGCAAAAACAGAAAGGTCGTCGTAGGACATTGGGCTGAAGAAAGGGTTCAGAAACAAATCGGAGAGTGGAGTAGAGTTGCGGCTGGTTGGGACGACTGGCAGGGTGCAAAATTCGCCCGTTTTGGTGATAATATGAGATTTGTAGCCGTTACCGATGGTGATAAGGTAGAAGCTGAAACGAAGTTTGGGTTTTCTGTAAATACTTGGGGGATAGGAGATTTGGTGAACGTTGTCAATTCGATTGGTGATGGAGAAGTGAAAACTTTGATGGAAGAATATGAAGCTTCTTACAAAATGGCAGCATCACTTCTTGCAGGAGGGGCCAACAGAAAATCTCTTGAAGTTGCAGCAAGAATCGAACTGGGACTGGAAAAATTCCTCAAGGACGGAAATTTTAAAGGTTTTTCAGATACTTTCGAAGACCTTCACGGTTTGGAACAGCTTCCTGGAATTGCCGTACAGCGACTCATGCAGAAAGGATATGGATTTGCCGGAGAAGGCGACTGGAAAACAGCAGCCCTCGTCCGTGCTATGAAAACAATGGGACAGGGATTGGAAGGCGGAAATGCTTTTATGGAGGATTATACCTACCATTTAAATCCGTCAAATCCTTCGGTTTTAGGGTCTCACATGCTGGAAGTAGATCCTGTTTTGGCAGCCGATCAGCCATCCTGTGAAATTCATCCGTTGGGAATTGGCGGCAAGGCAGATCCGGTTCGTCTCGTATTCAATTCAAGAGGAAATATTGATTCTTTAAATGCTGCTTTGATGGATTTTGGAAATCATTTCAGATTATTAATCAACAAAACAAAAGCATTGGAAATCACCGAAGAGCTTCCGAAACTTCCTGTTGCGAGGGTACTCTGGAAACCACTTCCGGATCTTTATACTGCCGCCGAAGCATGGATTCTTGCAGGAGGTGCGCACCATACCTGTTACAGTGAGAATATCAGTGCGGAACAGTTGGAAGACTTCGCGGAGATGGCGGGTATTGAATCTCTGGTCATTGATGAAAACACAAAAATCCGTGATTTTAAGAATACACTTCGTTGGAATGAAATATATTATCGTTAAACTTGCAAAATATTCAGAAAAATGAAAAAAACAGGCATGAACCTGATAATTCTTTTGGCCGTTTTATGTATTTTCGGCTGCAATAAAAAGGAAAATCAACCAAAAACTCATCCACAACACATGGAAAATATAAAGATTTCAGATTACGGAGTAACTGCTAAAGGTGATTCCATTAAAAAATTCACTCTTACCAATAAAAACGGAATGATGGTGGAAGTTATCAATTTCGGTGGAATCATTACTTCGCTCACCGCTCCTGACAAAAACGGGAAATATGCAGATGTTGTGCTGGGCTTTACCAAACCGGAAGAGTATTTCAATGGAAATCCATACTTCTTCGGAGCTTTAATCGGACGTTACGGAAACAGAATAGCCAATGCCAGATTCACTTTAGAAGGCAAAACATATGACGTGGATAAAAATGACGGTCCAAACAGCCTTCACGGAGGAAAAGAAGGTTTCAATACTAAATTTTGGAATATTGAACCTGTGAAAGATGCACAGTTCCCGACTTTAAAGCTTACTTATACGAGCGCTGATGGAGAAGAAGGCTTTCCCGGGAAATTGACGACCACTGTTTTTTATACTTTGACAGACGATAACGCTCTCGAAATCTCCTATGAAGCAGAAACAGATAAACCTACAATCGTAAATCTTACACAGCATTCGTATTTCAATCTTTCCGGAAATTTTACAAAAGAAATTACGGACCATGAACTGCAGATTAACGGTGATAAATTTTTACCGGTTAATGAAAATATTATTCCTGTTGGTGAACAAAAAAGCGTAAAAGGCAGTCCGTTTGATTTCACGGTTTCAAAACCTATCGGAAAAGACATTAACGCTGATGATGAGCAATTGAAAAGAGGAAAAGGCTACGATCATAACTGGATTCTGAACGGGAGCGGCTTGAGAAGCATTGCTAAAGTCTATCATCCGGAATCAGGAAGAATGATGGAAGTGCTTACCGATGAACCGGGAGTTCAGTTCTATTCAGGAAATTTCCTTGATGGAAAGTTTGATACGAAGACCGGCGGTAAATATCAGAAGCGAACAGGATTCTGCCTGGAAACACAGCATTTTCCGGATTCTCCCAATCAGCCTTCATTCCCTTCTACAGAGCTGAAACCGGGAGAAAAATACCAGTCGAAAACCATTTATAAATTCTCAGTTAAAAAATAAAGTATGGGGAATTTAGCAACTCTTGATATCATCATATTTTTAATCTATTTTGTGGTGGTAGCCGGATACGGGATCTGGATCTATAACAGGAAAAAATCTTCGGCAACGGGCAGTAAAGATTACTTTCTGGCTGAAGGTTCGCTTACCTGGTGGGCGATCGGCGCAAGTTTAATAGCCTCCAATATTTCCGCGGAGCAATTTATCGGAATGTCTGGTGAAGGTTTTTTCGTAGGAATTGCCGTTGCCGCTTATGAATGGATTGCCGCAATAGCTTTAATTATTATTGCCGTTTGGTTTATCCCGATCTATCTGAAAAATAAGATTTACACCATGCCTCAGTTCCTCGAAACCCGCTACAATAAGTCGGTTTCGCTGATTATGGCTGTGTTCTGGCTGTTTTTATATGTAATCGTTAACCTCACTTCAATCCTTTACCTTGGTGCTTTGGCGATTGATACGCTGCTTGGCGGAGACAATCTTCATATCATTATGATCGGATTGCTTTTAATGGCTTTGCTGATTGGACTTGGCGGGATGAAGGTAATCGGTTACACAGATGTAATTCAGGTGGCGGTTTTAATTATCGGCGGTTTTGCAACCGTTTATATGGCATTACAAATCGTTGATCAGAGAATCAATGGTGCTGCTGTAGGAAACGCATTGGCTGGTTTCAACACACTGATTAATGAAGCGCCGCAACATTTTAAGCTGATTCTTGAAAAACCAAAAACAACAACTACCACTTTGGCAATGCCTGAAAACCTGAATGTTCAGAAATATGTAGTCCTTCCGGGATTGGCGATGTATTTTGCGGGACAGTGGATTGTAAACCTGAATTATTGGGGTTGCAACCAATACATTACGCAGCGTGCTTTAGGAGCAGATCTGAAAACGGCTAGAACCGGAATTCTTTTTGCCGGGTTTTTAAAATTATTCATGCCGATCATCGTGATGCTTCCGGGGATTGCAGCGTATGTGCTGTATTCAAAAGGACATTTACCCGGTTTCAATGGGGTAAAAGACGGTGCTTATTCTGCGATTTTAGGGTTTTTACCGGTAGGACTGAAAGGACTTGCCGTTGCAGCTTTAACGGCGGCAATTGTAGCTTCGCTGGCCGGAAAAGTGAACAGTATTTCCACGATTTTTACTTTAGATATTTATAAAAAATACCTGAAGGCAGATGCTACTGAAATCCAGATGGTAAGAACCGGAAGATGGGCTATTATCATTGCAATGTTCCTGGCATTGGCATTTACCTGGACCGACGTTTTAGGAATCGGTGGAGAAGGTGGTTTTACTTTCATTCAAAAGTATACAGGATTTATCAGTCCCGGAGTTTTTGCCATGTTCCTGTTGGGAATGTTCTGGAAAAGAACAACCGGAACGGCGGCTTTGGTCGGGGTAATCTTAGGTTTTGTTCTGGCAATATTTTTCAACAGTTTTGCTGTAGATCTTTTCGGAAAAGAGACTTGGCTATATACGGCTTTCACCTATGAGAAATTAGAAGGTGGGGTCGTTCATACGATTACGGAGATTCCGTTTTTGATCAATATGGGATGGTCGTTCGTCATTACCATTATTGTAATGATATTGATAAGCCTTTCCGGACCGAAAATAAATCCGAAAGCGTTTGCTATTGATGCCTCGATGTTTAAGGTTGATAACAGGACGCTGGTTCTTATTGTGGTTACTTTACTTTTACTTACTGCACTGTATGTGAGGTTCTGGTAAAATTAAAAATAGGTAAAGAAAAGGCAGTATTCATCTTGAATACTGCCTTTTTTAATCTGGTTACATTCTACGTCGTATAATACTTGTATATTTGGCGCAAAACTTTTAACAAAAATTAAACAGCATGAGTTTCTTCAGAAAAATTTTCTCAAAAAATAAGGTAACGAACAACGAAAATCATAAAGTTCCGGGATTAAAAGAAGTCTATACTGAAGAATACTTTAAAGAAAGATACACCGAACAGGAGCTTTCTGAAAATGATCTGTTGGTAGACGGCTCTTTTAAGATGCTTGAAAGCTTTTTCATTGACAATAAAATTAAACCCATTATTGATCAGCCGGTTTATCATCCGCTGAATATCGATCAGGCTGTGCAGGAAGGAGTGGGATTCTATGAATATTGCAGGCAGTTTGACCAGGACGACAAACAGATTGGCTTAATAATCACCATCGCGTTTTCTTATTTCCTGGTTAATGAGTGGGATTTTAAACTTTTTAATGATAAAACACCTGAATTTCCGCTGAGATTCATGACATTAAAATATGACAGGAACGGTGGCGTACTCTCGTTGTATCCTTTTGAATATTCTTTAAAGGTTTTAAATGGGGAAGCCAGATTCTCTGATTTATTCGAAAAGATAAAAACGAACCTGGGAAATATTCCTTCAGCAAAAGATGTTCTCAATAGTTTAAAACGGGATCTCAATCAGGAATGATATTATTTGAATTATAATAGCAGCAGAAGAATTTTCAAATGAAAGATTTCAACCGGTTAGTACAGGAACATTTCGGGGAGCTTAGTCAGGATGATTTAGCAGTTATTCATTCTTACTTTAAAGAAGAAAAGCTGAACCGGAATGAAAAATTTACAGAATCCGGACAGATTTGCAATAAACTGAGTATCGTAAAATCAGGAATTCTTCGGGTATATGCTTTGTCGGAAGATGGCAGAGAAATTACACAATGGCTTTCGACCAAAGATTTTTTCGTAACCGAATTGATGGGATTTTTCTTTAATCAACCCAATCGATGGACAATACAGGCTTTCACCGAAGCAGAATTGTTATCTATTTCAAAAACAGATTATATAACACTTTGCCGGAAATTTCCAAAATGGATTGAAATTGAGAAACAATTTATTATTAAATGTTTTGCAATGATGGAAGACCGTATTTTTTCGCATCTTTCGATGACGGCGGAAGAACGGTATAATCGGTATTTTGAGCAGCACAGAGAATTATTCCATCTGGTTCCGCTACAATATATTGCTTCAGTTCTGGGAATGACACCGGAAACATTCAGTAGAATAAGGAAACGAAAGGCACAAAATTCTTGATTTTTGTCAAGAGATCATATGTTGAATTGTCAGACATTTGTCTGATAAATCTTAGACATGAAACATCTTTTACAGCTCGAAGAATTGGGACAATTTGGTCTTGCTATTTTTCTTTTTACTCAAATAGGATTTCAGTGGTGGCTTTTTCCACTTTGCCTCTTGCTTCCCGACGTGTCGATGGCCGGCTATTTAATCAATTCTAAAATCGGGGCTTGGCTCTACAATTTTTTCCATCATAAATTGCTCGCAGTGGTTGTTTTTGTTTTAGGCTTCTGCCTCAAAGTTCAGATTGTGGAATTTATAGGAGTTATTCTATTTGCACATTCTGCAATGGACAGGATTTTCGGATACGGATTGAAATTTAAGGATGATTTTAAGCACACCCATTTAGGCTGGATCGGAAAGAAATCATAATGTTTAAATCTTAAACATAAATCCTTCCGCAAGCTTTTTTTGATATTGATCCTCATCAAAACGATATAAAAAAGATCCCTTTTTAGAGGAGGTCATATCTTTTTCTTCAGTTTTTATCAGGATATCCAGCGCATTGATTTTACTGATAAAATTCCGCTTATCATATTGTTCATTGAAGATGGCTTCATACAGATTTTGCAGGTCTTTCATCGTAAATTTTTCAGGAAGAAGTTCAAAGCCGATTGGTCTCGTGGAAGCTCTTCTTCTAAGACGCAGAACGGCATCTTTTACCATTTCGTTGTGATCAAAAATAAGACTGGGGAAATCCTGGAGATCGAACCATTTAGCGTTGTACTTTTCATTAATATGAATATTATTCTCAATATTAATCAACGCATAATAAGAAATCGACATGATTCTTGCTGTGGGTTCGCGATCAATCTGGGTATAACAGCTGAGCTGCTCAAGATAAATATTTTCAAGGCCCGTGAGTGTCTGAAGAACACGCTGTGCTGCTTCGTCAGAAGTTTCGTCGCTTCCGATGAAACCGCCCATTAAAGACCATTCTCCCATCTTGGGTTCGAAATTCCTTTGAACAAGAAGAATTTTAAGATTTTCACCGTCGAATCCGAAAATAATACAGTCAACGGCTACCAAATGTCTTGGATATTGAGAATAATCCTGGGTCATCTTTATAGTTTATACAAAGGTAAAGTATTTAACCATACAATAAAGCATAAATGTATTTTTTACACTTTCTTAATACATTTATTTATAATGTACTAAAACAACAGCCTCGAAGGAGATTTTGGGAGAAGAATATAGGGTAAGTCAGGTAATTTTTTCTTAAAAACAGATGAATTACAGGTAAAGTTAATGTTAAAATTATGTTAATTTTTAAAATTTAATTTTATAAATGTGAAAAAACTGATTTTTTAACCTTACTATTAAAAATACGATAAGTTGCTGATGTAATTATTATCGATTCTGCTTAAATGTTCTGTATTCATTTTGTACACAAACATTTAATTTTATAACACTGATTTTCTTATGAATGTATAATCTTATTTTTTATGATAAGCTAACCAGGATTTATCAGTTCAGAAGCTTCCCCAAATCCTTTTCCGGAAATGATTTTATCGTGTTCGCTCTTAAAATGTTTTGTATATAAATTCTTTCTTTTATTTTAGAAATGTTGAAATAACATTTATTAATGAACCGAAAATTCTCCATAATCGTATTCGCATTTTCGTCACTTACTTTTGCACAGGTAAATCAGAAAGTACAATATTTCCCGCTGAAGGATGTCAGGCTCTCGGAAAGTATTTTCGATAAAGCCATGCAGGCTGACAGGAAGTATATGATGTCGATGGAGCCCGACAGGCTGTTGGCTCCTTATCTCAAAGAAGCAGGTTTACAGCAAAAAGCAGAGAATTATCCCAACTGGGAAAATACCGGTTTGGACGGACATATCGGAGGGCATTATATTTCTGCCCTGTCATTAATGTATGCTTCAACAGGAGATCAAAAAATCAAACAAAGGCTTGATTATATGATCGATGAGCTTGATCGTTGCCAGAATGCATCAGGAAACGGCTATGTTTCAGGAATACCTTCAGGAAAAAAAATATGGAAAGAAATTTCGGAGGGAAATATTCGCGCTTCAGGTTTTGGATTGAACGACCGTTGGGTTCCTCTTTATAATATTCATAAAATATATGCAGGGCTTCGTGATGCCTATTGGTATGCAGGAAGCGAGAAAGCAAAAAATATGTTGGTAAAACTTACCGACTGGATGGCCAATGAAGTTTCCACACTGTCTGATGAGCAGATTCAGGAGATGCTTCGCAGTGAACATGGCGGATTGAATGAAGTTTTTGCCGATGTGTATGAAATTACGGGTGATAAAAAATACCTTCAGCTTGCCCATAGGTTTTCTCATCAGGCAATTCTTAATCCGCTGCTTTTAGGGGAGGATAAACTTACAGGAATTCATGCCAATACCCAGATTCCTAAAGTGATCGGTTACAAGCGTATTGCAGATATGGAGAATAACCAGCAGTGGAGCAATGCTGCAGATTTTTTCTGGCACAATGTCACTGAAAAAAGATCTTCCGTTATCGGAGGAAACAGCGTCAGTGAGCATTTTAATCCTGTTAATGATTTCAGCAGCATGATTAAAAGTATTGAAGGTCCCGAAACCTGCAACACCTACAACATGCTGAAACTTACCAAAGAGCTTTTCGCCACTTTGCCCAAGTCATATTATATGGATTATTATGAGCGTGCGCTCTATAATCACATTCTTTCAACAGAAAATCATGATAAAGGAGGTTTTGTGTATTTTACCCCAATGCGTCCGGGACATTACCGGGTATATTCACAACCGCAGACAAGTTTCTGGTGCTGTGTAGGTTCCGGACTGGAAAATCACGCCAAGTATGGTGAAATGATTTATGCACATTCTGATAATGATCTTTATGTTAATCTTTTCATTCCATCAACACTCAAATGGGCAGAAAAGAAAATTTTGATCAGACAGGAAAATAACTTTCCTGAAACCCCGTCTACCAAATTGATTGTTGATCTGGCCGGAAAAGGAAATTTTAACCTGAAACTAAGATCTCCGCAATGGACAAGTCCTTCTGAAGTAAACATTTCAATTAATGGAAAAAAGCAAAATGTACAGCCGGATGGCAACGGTTATTTTACTTTAACTAAGAAATGGAAAAAAGGAGATATGATCGAAATGAGTCTTCCTATTCATCTTTCTGCAGAGCAATTGCCTGATAAATCAGATTATTATGCTTTTAAATATGGACCTGTTGTTCTTGCTGCTACGTACGGAACCGAAAATCAGCAGGGATTACTGGCCGATGACAGCCGCGGCGGTCATATTGCCCACGGTCCGCAGATTCCGTTGAATGAAATTCCGGTGATTTTAGGAAATGGTAAAGAGGTTATTAATCATGTAAAGCAGGTTAATAATCAGGATCTTACATTCACTCTTACAGGTTTGTATCCTAAAGAAAAGTTTGATAAGGGTCTTCAATTGGTTCCTTTTTACAAAATTCAGGAAGAAAGATATATTCTCTATTGGCCTCAGGCTGACCAGGATAAAATTGAATCTATTCAGAAAAAGAAAGCGGAAGAAGAAGCTGAAACCCGAAAACTTGATCTCATTACGGTCGATAAAATTCAGTTGGGTGAGCAGCAGCCGGAGTCCGATCATTTTTTTGAAAGCCAAGATTCCAATACTGGATATATGGAAGACCGCCATTTCCGTGATGCCAAAGGATGGTTCAGCTACCGGATGAAAAATCAGGATAAAAATGCTGCTTATCTGTATGTTTTATATTTTGATGCGGACGCCAACCGTTCTCTAAATGTAGAGATCAACGGCAAGAATGTATCGGCAAAAAAACTGGAAGGAAAAGCCGGAAACTCACCTCAATATCTGCTTTTACCAATTCCTGAAACAGAAAAGAATAAAGAAATCCTTAGTGTAAAATTTTTTGCAGAAGAGCAGATGACCACTTCAAAAATCATTGAAGTACGTTTGCTGACGCTGAACTATCAAAAGTCTGTCAATAAAAATTAAAGATTAACCCATGAAAAGATATTGCTCAAAATTATTTCTAATAATAGCCATTTTCAGCGCCTGTTTATTTGATGCTAAAGTAAGGCTTCCTGCACTGGTTTCAGACGGAATGATACTCCAGAGGAACCAGAAGCTTAAAATCTGGGGCTATGCGGATGCGGGAGAAAAGGTACATATTAATTTTTTAAATAAAACCTATTCCGCAACTGCAGATAATAGCGGCAACTGGAACGTTCTGCTTCCCGAACTTAAAGCCGGAGGACCGTTTGTAATGGCCATCAACGACATTACGATTAAAGATATTTTAATAGGAGATGTTTGGGTGGCATCCGGACAGTCTAATATGGAACTTCCCATGAGAAGACTTAAACCTTTATATGGTGAAGAGATGAAAACGGTAAATAATCAGAATATCAGGTTTTTTACGGTTCCGCAGAAATATAATTTTAAAGCACCACAAAATGATCTTGACGGCGGAAAATGGGAAAGCACCAATCCACAGACGATTCAGAATTTTTCGGGCGTAGCTTATTTTTTTGCTAAAAATGTATATGAAAAAAATAAAGTTCCTGTAGGCATTGTCCATACAAGTTTAGGCGGTTCTCCGGTTCAGGCGTGGATGGATGCGAATTCTCTTAAAAAATATCCTGAATATCTGGAAGAAGCTGAAAAATGGAAAAATGATGATCTGATAAAATCTACAGAATCCAACGAACAGGTTTTAAGCAGAGCCTGGTATACAGAGCTTGATCAGAGTGATATTGGTTTAAACCAACACTGGGAAAAATTTGATCTTGATGATTCTTCATGGAAAACCATGAGTGTTCCGGGATCGTGGGAAGATCAGGAAGGACTGTTTGAAGGTTCGGTATGGTTCAGAAAAGAGATCACACTGTCAAAAAGTGAAGCAGGAAAAGCAGCTTTCCTGAATCTTGGTAGAATAAAAGATGCCGATGTAACTTATATTAACGGGGTGAAAGTAGGAAACGTTACCTATGAATATCCACCGAGATGGTATGATATTCCTGCCGGCGTTTTAAAAGAAGGTAAAAATAGTATTGCCGTAAGAATCACCAACGGAAGCGGAAAAGGACAGTTTATCGCTGACAAACCGTATTATCTTGAAATCAGCGGAAAGAAAATCGATCTTACAGGTTCATGGAAATATAAAATCGGTGCAAAAATGGATAAAATGGCTCCGGGCCAGACATTCATCCGCTGGAAACCAACCGGGCTTTACAATTCTATGATTAATCCGTTAATTAACTATAAAGTAAAAGGATTTCTCTGGTATCAGGGAGAAAGCAATACCGGAAAACCGAAAGAATACGGTGATCTTTTAACCACGATGATCAACGATTGGCGGTTAAAATGGAACGAAAAAGACGCTCCATTCCTGATCGTTCAGCTTGCAAATTTTATGGAAGCAAAAAGTCAGCCGGTGGAAAGCAACTGGGCAGAACTCAGAGATCAGCAGCGAAAAGTTTCGCTCAATGTTCCGCAAACCGGACTTGCCGTAATCATCGACGTTGGAGAATGGAACGATATTCATCCGCTTGACAAAAAAAACGTAGGCGACAGGTTAGCATTACAGGCATTGAAAATTGCTGATAAAAAAGATATTGTTGCAGACGGACCTGTTTATCAGTCAATGAAAATTGAAGGAAATAAGATCATGCTTTCATTTAAAAAAGGAACCGATGATTTTGCTCCCGTTTCGGAATTAAAAGGTTTTGCAATAGCAGGTAAAGACAGAAAATACCAGTGGGCAAAAGCGAAAACAGAAAGTAAAAATATTATTGTCTGGAATGACGAAATTAAAGATCCTGTTTCAGTACGCTATGACTGGGCCGACAATCCTGACGGAAATTTAAAAAACAAATCAGGTCTTCCGGCTTCATCCTTCACCACAGAATAAAATTAAAAAAATCATATAGAATTTATAGTTTGAGAAAGGGGTTTAGAAAATCTATGATCTATCAGTCTATCATCTATAATCGTTTATCAATTATCAAGCATCAATTATTTAATAACATATCTACAACCATATGAACAATCCATCACAGAAAATATCTGTCATCGAAAAAATAGGCTACAGCCTGGGAGATCTTGCTGCCAATCTTGTTTTTCAGACTTTGGTAACCTATCTCGCTTATTTTTATACGGATATTTACGGACTCAAAGCAGAAGATGCTTCGGTGATCACATTAATTGTAGGATTAATTGCCGGCTTCGGGTTCAATCCCATGGTAGGAGCTTTGGCAGACCGTACTGCAACAAGATGGGGGAAATTCCGTCCGTGGATTCTTTTCACGTCTGTTCCGCTTGGGATTACTGCTTTGTTAGCTTTCAGTACACCGGATTTTTCTTATAAAGGTAAAATGATCTACGCTGCAGCAACGTACTCGTTGTTACTGTTATTATATGCAGCGAATAACCTGCCGTACGCAGCACTGAGCGGCGTTATCACGGGAGATATGTCAGAACGTAACAGTATTTCTTCTTACCGTTTTGTTGCGGTGATGTTTGCGCAGTTTTTCGTTCAGGTATTTATGTTGCCAATCATTTTATCTGTAGGGAATGGTGATAAAGCAGCCGGTATTGAAACGGTAATGACCTGGCTTGCGATAATTGGCTCCGTAATGTTGCTGATCACCTTTTTCACTACCAAAGAAAGAATCATCCCAAAACCTGAACAGAAATCAACCTTGAAAGAAGATTTAAAAGATGTTTTCCAAAACAGGCCATGGATTATTATGCTTACTGTTACAGCTTTCATTTTCATAACCCTGGCGATGAAAGGCGGCGCTTATGTGTATTACTTTAACAATTATGTGGATGAAGCTTCACTTAAAAGTTTTATTTCACCGATTACCACATTTTTTAACTCGGTAGGAATGAATTTCTTTGGTGAAGATCCTAAGTCTGCCGGTTTCGGATTGTTTAATGCAGGTGGAATTATCATGATGATTGTCGGGATTACTTTTTCCAAAAGGTTTGCCGATAAGTACGGAAAGCGGGATACATTTATCGCATCACTTTTTATTTCCACGCTATTTGTACTGTTCTTTATTTTTTATCCTCCGAAAGCAGTAGGAGTTATGTTCCTTTCCCAGATTTTGCACGGATTCTTTTATGGCATCAGTACCCCTTTACTTTGGGCTATGATTGCCGATGTAGCCGACTATTCCGAGTGGAAAAACAACAGGAGAGCCACTGCTATTATCTTTTCTGCAATGATGGTAGGCTTAAAAGTAGGATTAAGTATTGGAAGTTCTTTGGTAGCATTAATCATCGGTAAATACGGATATATTTCTGCTGAAGGCGGCGTAAACGCCGTTCAGCCTGAAACTGTTGCAACAGGCGCGAAGATGCTTGTGAGTGTGTTCCCGTCGATACCGTTTTTTATCGCATGCGGATTACTTTTATTCTATAAAATCAACAAAAAAATGGAAGTTCAGATCGAGAAAGATCTGGCCGAAAGAAGAAAATAATTATGACTATGAAACGATTAATTGTATTGGGCTTAATGACCCTAGCGGTCTCAAATGCAGTTGCCCAGAAAGCAGAAAATTCCCTGAAGAAAGCTTTTAAAGATAAATTTTATATCGGTACAGCCATGAGCCTTCCACAGATTAACGGAACAGATGTGAAATCTGATCAGATTATCACTTCACAGTTCAGTTCTATCGTCGCTGAAAACTGTATGAAGTCGATGTTCCTGCAGCCTCAGGAAGGAAAATTCTTTTTTGATGACGCCGACCGTTTCGTGGCTTTCGGTGAAAAAAACAAAATGTTTATTATCGGTCATACCCTGATCTGGCATTCACAGCTGCCAAAATGGTTTTTCGTGGACAAAGACGGGAAAGATGTTTCTGCTGAAGTGCTTAAACAACGAATGAAAAATCATATTACGACTGTTGTCTCCAGATACAAAGGACGCGTAAAAGGTTGGGACGTAGTCAATGAAGCCATTATGGAAGACGGAACGTACAGAAAAAGCAAATTTTATGAAATCCTTGGCGAAGAATTTATCCCATTGGCATTCCAATACGCCCAAGAAGCTGATCCTAATGCTGAACTGTATTATAATGATTATAACGAATGGTATCCTGAAAAGGTAAAAACGGTCATAAATATCGTTAAAAATCTCAAATCGAGAGGAATCAGGATCGATGGCGTAGGAATGCAAACACATGTTGGCCTGGAGACTCCTAAACTGGCGGAATATGAAAAAGCAATAACAGATTATGCATCAGCAGGTGTAAAAATAAATGTTACCGAAATGGAAATCAGCGCGCTTCCTTCACCTTGGGGAACATCCGCCAACGTTTCTGATACGGTGGAATACCAGGCAAAAATGAATCCCTACACCAAAGGTCTTCCGGAAAATGTAGTGAAAGAATGGGATAATCGTTATCTTGATTTCTTCCGTCTTTTCATCAAACACGAAGACAAAATCAGAAGAGTAACATTGTGGGGCGTTACCGATAACCAATCATGGAAAAACGATTTCCCGGTAAAAGGCAGAACCGATTATCCCTTACTTTTCGACCGTAATTTTAAAGCAAAACCAGTCGTTGAAAAAATCATTCAATTAACAAAAGAAAAAAAGTAATTCTATCTGATAGACAATGAATTATTGCTTTCAACAATATAAAAATCAAATCATCAGTCTATCATCAATCATCAATCAATCTATTATCTAAAAGTTAAACTAAAATGAACAAAGCAAAATACCTTTTCCCGAACGACTATATGGCAGATCCTTCCGTCCATGTTTTTGAGGGTAAAATCTATATCTATCCTTCCCACGACCGCGAAAGCGGAATTGAAGAAAATGACAACGGAGATCACTTTGATATGAATGATTATCACGTTTTTTCCTTAGATGATGTAGAAAACGGAGAAATTACGGATCATGGTGTGGTGCTTTCCGTTAAAGACATTCCGTGGTCGGGGAGACAGCTCTGGGACTGCGATGTTGCTTTTAAAGACGGCAAATACTATATGTACTTTCCCTTGAAAGACAAAAACGATATCTTCAGAATCGGTGTTGCGGTGAGCGACAGACCTTACGGACCTTTCGTCCCTGAAAAACACCCGATGATGGGAAGCTACAGCATCGATCCCTGTGTTTTTGAAGAAAACGGAAAACATTATATGTATTTCGGAGGGATCTGGGGTGGGCAGTTGCAGCGCTACCGAAACAATAAAGCGCTGGAATGCGCTGTAATTCCTGAAAATGATGAGCCTGCAATCCCGTCCAAAGTTGCATTGTTAAGCGAAAATATGCTGGAATTTGGTGAAGACCCTAAAGATATTCTCATTCTTGATGAAAACGGAAATCCTCTTCTTCACGGAGACAAACACCGTTTCTTTGAAGCTTCCTGGATGCACAAATACAATGATAAATATTATTTTTCGTATTCAACCGGAGATACGCATTTATTGTGTTATGCAACCGGAGATAATCCGTACGGACCGTTCACTTTTCAGGGTGAAATCCTGACACCGGTAGTAGGCTGGACGACCCATCACAGTATTGTTGAATTTAAAGGAAAATGGTACCTTTTTTTTCACGACAGCGTTCCGAGCGGAGGAAGAACATGGCTCAGAAGCATGAAGGTTGTGGAGCTTGAATATGATGAAGACGGTAAAATAAAAACCATCGAAGGATTGGACGAAAATTAAGAGTTTCCAGTTTGTAAGATGACAAACTAAACTTTAAGCTTGTTCGAACTTTATTTAACCACAAAAGCTACAAAAGATTAGAAATTTCTATATTAAACAATTTTTATAAAAGAAGGCTAAACAATAGTTTTTAAAAATCCTTGATTTTTGTTCTTTTGAAAGCTTTGATTACCTGATAAAGCTTTTTTAAACTTCTCTTTTGTGACTAATTTAATATTAGTTTGGACAAATTTTTATGAGCGGAACCCGAAGGGTTCAATAACAATAGCCGTAGGTGAAACCTATGGAATGTAAACAACAGATCATATTCACAAATTAATTTGTGGAATTTAAATTAAATGTTAAAAAAATTGCCATGCAGCATTTCCGAATTTATTTCATCGCATTTCTAATGATTCCGTTAATGACCTTCGCGGAAGACGGAAGTCAGCTCTGGCTTCGCTTTCCAGCAAAAAACGGAATTTCTGCAGATCAGATTATTGCGAAAGGAAACAGCCCGACACTGAACATTGCCAGAAAAGAACTGAGCAGTCACTGGCAGGGGCAAACAGTGGAACTCCGAACCGATAAATCCTTAAAAAACCTGAAGGATGGCTACACCATAAAATCAAATCAGAATAAAATTGTGATCGCTTCCGCAAAGGAAATCGGTTTGTTGTATGGCGTATATCATATTTTGCGGCTTCAGCAAACCAACGTTTCCACTGCCAATTTGAATATAACGGAAAAACCTTCGTATGATGTAAGGATTCTCAACCATTGGGATAATCTGGACGGAACAATCGAGCGTGGTTATGCGGGACATTCTCTCTGGAAGTGGGAAGACCTTCCGAACACAATTTCGCCAAGATACCAGGAATATGCGAGAGCCAATGCATCCATTGGAATAAATTCGGTGGTGTTGAATAATGTAAACGCTTCGCCCAATATGCTTCGTGAAGATTATCTCAGGAAAGTAAAAGTCTTGGCCGATATTTTCAGACCTTATGGAATTAAAGTTTATTTATCCGTTAATTTTTCGTCCCCGAAAGTATTAGAAGGAACCGAAAATTCAGATCCGTTAAATAAAAATGTTCAGAAGTGGTGGAAAGAGAAAGCTTCAGAAATATATACATTAATTCCTGACTTCGGCGGATTTTTGGTGAAAGCCAATTCAGAAGGCCAGCCTGGGCCTCAGGACTACGGAAGAACGCATGCCGACGGAGCTAATATGATGGCTGATGTTTTAAAACCTTACGGAGGAATTGTAATGTGGAGGGCTTTTGTCTACAGTCCGAGCAAAGAAGACCGTGCAAAGCAGGCTTATCTGGAATTCGTTCCCCTTGACGGAAAATTCAGAGATAATGTAATTATCCAGATTAAAAACGGTCCGGTGGATTTTCAGCCGAGAGAAGCTTTCAATCCGCTATTCGGAGCGTTAAGAAAAACTCCTGAAATGGTGGAATTTCAGATTACCCAGGAGTATTTGGGACAGGCCAATCATCTGGTTTATCTGGCGCCTTTATTTAAAGAAACCCTTGAAAGCGATACCTATTCTAATGGCAAAGGCTCAACCATTGCTAAAATTACGGATGGAACACTACGCCCGGCAAAGATGACTGCCATTTCTGCCGTTGCCAATATCGGGGAAGATACCAACTGGACAGGTCATCATTTTGCACAGGCCAACTGGTATGCATTTGGACGCCTTGCGTGGAATCATGAGCTTACTTCAGATCAGATTGCCGATGAATGGATTACAATGACCTTTACGGATAATGAAAAGTTCATTAATCCGGTGAAAGAAATGATGCTCACTTCAAGAGAAACTGCTGTCGATTATATGATGCCTCTGGGACTTCATCATATTTTCGCAGGAGGACATCATTACGGTCCGGAACCTTGGGGAGACTACAAGGGCGGAAGACCCGACTGGTCACCGGTGTATTACCATCAGGCTGATAAAAACGGAGTAGGATTCGACAGAACCAAGACAGGCAGCAATGCAGTTTCACAATATTTTCCGCCGCTTAATGAAATCTATGGAAATGTTGAAACCTGTCCCGAAAATCTTATTCTGTGGTTTCATCATGTACCGTGGCAATATAAAATGAAAGATGGAAAAACTTTGTGGGAAGAACTCTGTTATACATATGATTCAGGAGTTCATAAGGTAAGAGATTACCAGAAGCTCTGGGATCAGATGGAGCCTTATATTGACCGTCAAAGGTTTGATGAAGTGCAGTCGAAGCTGAAGATCCAGTCTAAAGATGCTGTCTGGTGGAAGGATGCCTGTTTATTGTATTTTCAGACATTTCCAAAGATGCCTGTTCCATACGACATTGAAAGACCGGTGCATGAACTTGAAGAAGTAAAAAAAATCAAACTGAATATGGGTCACCATAATTAAAAAAAAATGAGGCAACTCTTTCTCCGTGATTTGAAAAGAAGAGTTGCCTCAAAAAAAAACTGTACGTGAAATTTTATCCGGTATTAATCGGAATAACTATATAATAATTAGTATATGGAATTTATGAGTATATGAACTTAAAAGTTCCTTATTTTAATGAAATGATCTTATTAAAAACATTTCCGTTTTCATCCTCTACTCTGATGACATAATTCTGTGAGGTATTACGGTCAAGATCAAAAGTAACATTTACTTCTCCGTTATCAGACTGCTTGGTGGCAGTATAATAGTTGTTGTCTGCAAAATCCGTTACAGAAATCGCAACAGGTTTTTTCACTTCAGACATGTGAAGTTTTACAAAATTACCTGAAATGGTGTATTCCGGTTTATTGATAACACTTACCGGCGTTTTATCAACCTCCATTACATTATCTTTGTTAATACTGATTCTGTATTTTTCAACCTTTCCTTCTGATTCTGCTACCAGGTAATACGTACCTGTTGAAAGCTCTTTAAGGTCATAAGATTTTGAAATTACATTCACGGCATTCAGTTTTTCTGAAAATATCTCGCCGTCAATATCGTTGTACACAAACAGTGAAACATTTTTAGCATTTGATATTTCAAAGTTTATTGTTTTTGCATTTACCGTTCCTAGAGAAATAGAAAAGTCTCTGTCTTTACTCATCAAGCTTGCTGAGATTAATAAGAATCCTGCAAGAAAAGTAGATTTTAAAAATGTATTCATAATGACAAGTTTTTTGTTATCAATAATTTATACTGCAAAGCTACAGCACATCTTCTTTTAATTCTACAATACAATTTTCTTATATATGTACAATATTAACCTAATTAGTATATTAATTAAATATTAATTGTTAATTTTACATATAATTAATTGGGCATCATATGAAACACGCCAATCCTGCATTTGAAGCTATAAAACCGAATATCGGCAGCAGCTTTACCAGTCTGAAGTTTCAGCGTAATGAAAATATAAAATCCCACGTCTGGCATTATCATCCGGAAGTGGAACTTATATTTGTCTGTAAAGGTTCCGGGAAGAGACAGATCGGAAGTAATATTTCTTATTTTTCGGATGGAGATCTCGTATTGATCGGGAGCAATCTTCCGCATTGTGGCCTTACCAACGAAAATACAAACAATGATTACGAAATGGTGATCCAGTTCAAGCCCGATTTTTTAGGAGAAAATATTTGGGAAACTCCTGAAATGCAGCGGATTTCTGCCCTGCTTGAAAAATCAAAAGCCGGAATTGTTTTTAACGAAAACATCAAAAAAACAGTCGGTAAAAAGATTGCTGACATGCACGAAATGTCATCCCTCAATAAGCTGCTCAACTTCCTGGAAATATTGGATGAACTTGCCACAACACATGATTACAGGATACTGAATGCCGGAAAATATTATCTGCAGACCCAGGTGGAAGACAATGAGAGGATTAACCATATATTCAATTATGTGAAAGACCATTTCAAAGAACAGATCACGCTGGAAGAAATTGCAGATCTTGCCAATATGAAAGTCCCGTCTTTCTGCCGCTATTTCAAAAAAATTACCAATAAAACATTTACCCAGTTTGTCAATGAATACCGGATTACCCATTCTTTGAAGCTGCTTGCAGAACAGCCTTTAAGCATCACCGAAGTATGCTTTGAATCAGGGTTTAATAACTTCAGCTATTTTAACAAAACTTTTAAAGAATATATTAAGAAAAGTCCGTCACAATACAGAAAAGAATTTAATTATTTTATGGAATAATGAAACATAATAAAATATAATGTTAAATCTCATATTTAAATAAGGTTAATTGAAAATATACGTGTAAATTTAACACTTTTAAAGTTTAAACCAGCGGTATTTCGATGACGGAACTATTACTTACTGATACCAGAGAGGCATTTCGTACAGCCTTTGGCTCAGAACCTCAACATATTTTCCTTGCTCCCGGAAGAATAAATATTATCGGTGAACATGTAGATTACAGCGACGGTTTTGTGCTGCCTGCAGCCATTGATAAATACATCTGTTTTGCAGTGGAAAAATTGGAAGATTCAAATATCTGTACCTTTTTTGCCAAAGATTTTAATGATCGTTTCAGTTTTAACGTTCATGAAAATCAATTACCTGTTTCACAAACCTGGGCCAATTATCTGCTTGGTGTTTTCAATGCAATACAGGAAGAAGGGAAAACAATAGGAGGATTAAATATTGCTTTCAGCAGCACGATTCCTATGGGTTCCGGATTATCTTCATCAGCCGCACTGGAATGTGGTTTTGTCTTTATCCTTAATCAAATTTTTGATCTCGGTTTCTCAAAAAAAGAACTGGCAGTAATCGGTCAGAAGGCTGAACATACTTTTGTGGGCGTAAAATGTGGAATCATGGACCAGTTTGCATCCGTTTTCGGAAAAGACGGAAAGGTGATGATGCTCGACTGCCACTCGCTGGATCATCAGTATTTCAATGCGGATCTTAAAGGCTACAGCCTGGTTTTATTTGACAGCTGTGTCAAGCATACGCATCTCACCTCCGGTTACAACGACAGGCGGAAAGATGTAGACACCGGAAAAAAAGCATTATGGAAAAAATTTCCGCATATTGTAAAATTCCGGGATTTTAATGTGGAAATGCTTGATGAAGTACGTGATGAAATAGGGGAAATCCCATACAAAAGATGTCTTTACCTGCTGGAAGAAATCAGAAGGGTAGAGCAGGCCGCTTTGGCGCTTTCTGAAAATAATGTCGAACGTCTGGGAAAACTGCTTACCGAAACCCATTCCGGACTTTCCGTAAAATTTGAAGTAAGCTGTGATGAACTGGATTTTCTTGTGGCACAGACCTTACAGGAAAAAGGCGTTCTCGGAGCGAGAATCATGGGCGGAGGATTTGGCGGCTGCAGCATCAATCTTATTGAAGATGATCAGGTAGAAAATGTAATCCATACAATCCGCGAAAAATATGAAGCTGAATTTAATATTCAGATGAAAGTGTACCAGGTTAAAATTTCCGAAGGAATAAAAGAATATACGACCAATGAGTTTAGCATTTGACAGTAAAAAACACCCCCATAGAAGATATAACCCACTTCTGGACGAATGGATTCTGGTTTCTCCACAGCGTGCCAACAGGCCGTGGCAGGGCCAGACGGAAAAAACAGCACCGGAAGAACTTCCAGTCTATGATTCCGGGTGTTACTTGTGTCCGGGGAATCTCAGAGCAAATGGAGAAAGAAATCCGAATTATAAAGGAGTTTACGTATTCGACAATGATTTCGGGTCTTTGCTCAGCGATAAAGTGAGTTTTCCTGAGAACGATTCAGATTTTTTTTCCATGAAACCCGAAAGAGGAATTAACAGGGTAATTTGTTTTTCTGACAATCACAGCCTTACCCTGCCGGAAATGGAAAAGCACGATATTAAAAAAGTAGTCGATGTTTGGCAGCAGCAGTATGAAGCGCTTGGAGCTGAAGATTTTATCAGTCACGTCCAGATATTCGAAAATAAAGGTCAGGTAATGGGATGCAGTAATCCTCATCCTCACGGGCAGATCTGGGCACAGTCGTCCATTCCCTCTGCAGTAGCCAGGACTCAGGAAAATATGAAAGCATATTTTGAAAAAAACGGGACATCGCTTTTGGAAGACTACCTCGAAAAAGAACTGAATACCGGAGAAAGAATCGTTCTGGAAAACGAAAGTTTTGCAGCTCTTGTTCCTTTCTGGGCCGTCTGGCCTTATGAAACCATGATTATCAGTAAAAGAAAAGTCCCTAATATCTTGTCTTTTTCGGAAGATGAAAAGTATTTATTCGCCGAAATCATCAAAGATCTCACTACCAGATACGATAATCTTTTTGAGATATCATTTCCTTACTCAGCAGGGATTCATCAGTCTCCAACCGATGGGCTGGAACATCCCGAGTGGCATTTCCATATGCATTTCTATCCGCCGCTTCTTCGAAGTGCCGAGGTTAAAAAGTTCATGGTCGGCTACGAAATGCTTGCGGAAGCACAAAGAGATATAACACCGGAACAAAGTGCTGAAATCCTGAAGAATCTTTCTACGGTTCATTATAAAAGTAAAAATTAAACCTTTTATTCGTCAAGATCAAGAATAATATTTCTAAACAAACATTGATACAATTAAATTAGGAATAGAAATTGTAATATTAATAGGAATGGGCTTTAGCTCATTTACCTTTTTGTGATAAGAAATATGGCTTTAGCCGAAATTTAATCTTACTTTCAAAAATTAGCAAGCTTTAATTTTAACATTAAAAATTAAAGATTTTAAACAAAAAAATAAGAGGACCCTAAAAGAGTTCTCTTATTTCTAATACTACTGAAACGGTATGTATTAACTTAATTCTTCAAGATTTTCGAATCTTGCATAAGAAGATTTCAGATGATGAAGATGATCGGAAACTACCTGCGAACTTTCAGGACAAAGGTCTCCGCTTTCTAAAGCATCCTCATAAGCATTAATGGCTGCTTTCTCTCCGAATACAACATTTTCAAGGGTAGATTCGTCCTTATTTCCTGTAAATGAATTTTTAATATCAATCCAAGCTCTGTGCACAGCCCCTGCCGTACTTGTTGAATTATCTGCCTCACCGCCTTTTTCATTAATCAATCTGATAAGATCTGCTTTCATAGTCTGAGATTGTGATACCATCTGATCATAATCATTTTTCAAAGCAGAGTGCGTCTCCCATACTTTGTCTTCCACTTTAGAAAATCCTTCAATTCTGTCGTTCGTGATGTTCAGTAAATCATTAAGTACTGATACAGTGTTTTCGTTGTTCATATTAAAATTTTTAATTGGTGTCCTTTGTAGGTTACAATAAACATGCCTTAATCAGGCACTTTTTAAAAATTTAAGTAAAAATTATGTTTGGCATAAAAAATGTTAATAGTATATTATTATACTAAATAAATAAATTTTAGTATATTTATATTTTAAATTCAATATCATGAATTATAGATTGACTAAAGAATTGCTTGACCTCTTAGAACTGTTTGAAAAAGAAAACAGTAACCAAGATTATACCGGTGATATCAAAGGCTTCATGGAATGGATTTGTAACACATCAAATCTTTCCAGAATAAAAACAGAAGAGCCGTACTGGGAGGGGAAAGAGAACGGAAGATCTCCGGAAAGTGCGATAAGTACTTTGCTTGTCCATCTGAATAGATATGCCAGGAACTATTCGAAATCTGCCATTTCAGAGTCGGATTTCGTTACACAGGAAGATTTTATTTACCTTATTAATCTTAAAGTTTTCGGACAGATGACAAAAATGGAGCTTATCAAAAGAAATATTCATGATAAACCTGTCGGAATGCTTATCATCACCAGACTGTTGAAGCAAGGCTGGATTGAACAGACAGATTCGGATATCGACAAAAGAAATAAATTGATAAGCATCTCTGATAAAGGCAGAGAAGCATTGGAAGGACAAATGACAAAGATTAGGCAGGCGACAGATATTGTCTCCGGAAATCTTACCTACAACGAAAAGATGGAACTTATCAGAATTCTTAATAAATTAGATCGTTTTCATTATCCTATTTTCTCAAAAAATATTGAAAGTAAGGATCTTATCAAAAGAGTATACGAAGAATATTCATTTAAAAACTAACTATGAAAAAGAAAATTGCGGTAATAGGATCAGGATTTTCAGGGCTTTCGGCTGCTGCGTACGCATCAAAAGAAGGGCATGAGGTTCACCTGTTTGAAAAAAACGGTGAGATCGGCGGCAGGGCAAGACATTTCAAAACCGAAAACGGCTATACCTTCGATATGGGACCAAGCTGGTACTGGATGCCCGACATCATAGAATCTTTCTTTAATAATTTTGGTAAAAAAGCCACAGATTTCTATACCCTGGTTCCTTTAGATCCGCAATTTGAAATGGTTTTTTCAGACGGCACCATGAATATTCCGCATAACTATGAAGAAATGAAACAGCTGTTTGAAAAAACAGAACCCGGAGCCGGAAAAAAGCTCGACGAATTCATGAAGGATGCGCAATACAAATATGAAGTCGGGATGCAGGATTTTGTGAATAAGCCCTGCCATTCTTGGTTTGAATTCGTTTCTCCAAAAATAGCCAAAAGCGCAATGAAGCTGGATCTTCTTACCAATTTTCAGCGTTTTGTAAGAAAATATTTCAATAATCCTAAACTGATTGTTTTAATGGAGTTCCCTGTTATTTTTCTGGGAGCTGCGCCAAAGGATATTCCTGCGTTGTACAGTTTAATGAACTACGGAGGATATAAGTTAGGGACATGGTATCCGATGGGCGGCTTTTCAAAAATTATCGATGCAATGAAAGATATTGCAGAAGAGCAGGGAACCCGTTTTTATGTGAATGCAGATGTTCAAAAGATCAACGTAGACCAGAAAAAGGCCTCTTCATTGACGGTCAATCAGAAACAGATCGATTTTGATGTTATCATAGCATCATCAGATTATCATCACACCGAAACAAAACTTTTATCCGAAGAGTTTAGAAATTATGATGAAAAATACTGGGAGAAACGCGTTTTTGCGCCTTCGTGCCTGATCTATTATTTGGGATTTAAAGAAAAAATTCCTAACCTTAAACATCATACCTTATTTTTCGAAAATGACCTGGATCTTCATACCCAGGAAATATATACCGACAAAAAATGGCCTACCAAACCGTTGTTCTATGCGTGCTGTCCTTCAAAAACAGATCCGTCTGTTGCGCCTGAAAATTGCGAGAATGTTTTTCTACTGATGCCTGTAGCACCCGGAATTGAGGATTCCGAAGAAATAAGAGAACGGTATTTTATGGAGATGATTCTCAGACTCGAAAAGCACACCGGGGCAAGCGATCTTCTGCTAAAAATTGACTATAAAAAAAGTTATTGTATCAAAGATTTCAAAGAAGATTATAATGCGTATCAGGGAAATGCCTACGGCCTTGCCAATACTTTATCCCAGACCGCAGTGCTGAAACCATCGCTCAGAAACAAAAAAGTAAAAAATTTATTCTATACGGGGCAGCTTACCGTACCGGGACCGGGGGTACCACCATCCATCATCTCAGGAAAAATAGCTGCAACAGAAGCCACAAAAAATTGATTGCTATGAAAAAATTATTTGACGAACTTTCTTACAAAGTCAGTAAAGAGACAACCAAACAATACAGTACCAGTTTTTCAATGGGAATTCTTGCTTTGTCTTCCGCTATCAGAAATCCCATTTATGCCATTTACGGATACGTACGCCTGGCTGATGAAATCGTAGACAGCTTTCATGATTATGATAAGGAGAAACTGCTGCGTAAATTTAAAGAAGAAACATTTCAGGCGTTAGAAGACCGCATTTCGTTAAATCCTATCCAGCAGTCATTTCAGGAAACGGTACATAAGTATCATATTGACGAAAAACTCATTCACCAGTTTCTGAAAAGTATGGAAATGGATCTTCAGAAACTTGATTATAATTCCGACCTTTACAAAGAATATATATTGGGATCTGCAGAAGTAGTAGGACTGATGTGTCTCCAGATTTTTGTAAATGGTGATAAAGAGCAGTATGAAAAACTTAAACCGTATGCAATGATATTGGGCTCGGCCTTTCAGAAGGTAAACTTTTTGAGAGATATGAAGGATGATTATTATACGCTGGGAAGAGTTTATTTTCCCGGGCTGGATATGACCCGTTTCGACAATAATGTAAAAGCTTCCATTGAAAAAGAAATTGAAGAAGAATTCAGGCAGGCGTTAATCGGTATTAAAATGCTTCCGCCTTCTTCAAGGTTTGGTGTTTATCTGGCCTACCGGTACTATAGATCATTATTCAGAAAGATCAAAAGAAAATCGGCCCAGAATATCATGAACGGAAGAATAAGGATTTCCAATGGAGCTAAGATTTCTCTCATGATGAGCTGCTATGTTCAATATAAAACTTCTTTATTCTAAGATTATTAAATATTATTAAAAATGAATTTTCTCATTGTAGTAGCAACTTTTTTCGTGATGGAAGGCATTACCTGGCTCACGCACAAATATATTATGCACGGCTTTTTATGGGCGCTGCACAAAGACCATCATGACCATAGCAACGATGGACACATCGAGAAGAACGACTATTTTTTTGTAATCTTCGCGGTTCCCACTATTATTTTGATGTATTACGGAACAGTTCAGAATTTTAACCACTGGTTTTACATCGCGATAGGAATTGCCCTTTACGGGATGGCTTATTTTTTTGTACACGATATTTTTATCCATCAGAGAATAAAATTTTTACGGGATACACAAAACCCATATCTTCTTGCAATCAGAAGAGCGCATAAACAACACCATAAACATATCGGAAAGGAAAAAGGAGAATGTTTCGGGTTCCTTTGGGTGCCCGTTAAATATTTTAAAATGTATTTCAGCAAAAATAAATAATGGAGCAATACACTTATCTACTTATAAATTTTTTCACGGTAATCATCTGTTTTATTTTTTCTTTTCATCATAAGATTAAATTCAACAGGCACTTCGGTGCATTTATCGCAGCTTCTTTAATTGTGGGAGCTGTATTCGTGGTCTGGGATGCGTGGTTTACAAAAATAGGGGTGTGGTGGTTTAATGATCGATATCTTTTAGGAATACGTGTTGCCAGACTTCCGCTTGAAGAGCTGCTTTTCTTTATTTGCATTCCTTTTGCCTGTCTTTTTACTTATTTCTGTTTAGATAAATTTTTTAAGCTCGACTGGAAGCCGCTTCCGGAGAAAATTTTTGTTATCGTAAGTATTGTTATTGCTTTGTGTATTGCATTTTGGTTCAGAGACAGAGTTTATACTTTTATGACCTTCCTTTCCACAGCGTGTAGCCTTTTTATTCTGAAATTTTTATTGAAAGTAAGATGGATCGGCAAAGTTTCTTTTGTCTACCTTCTTCTGATGCCCGGTTTTCTGATGGTCAACGGAATTCTTACCGGCACCGGCCTGGAATCTCCCATCGTCAACTATAATCCTGAAGAATTTATGGATATTCGAATGTTAACCATTCCTGTTGAAGATACCGTTTATGGTTATGAACTTATTTTATGGAATATTTTTCTTTTTCAAATGTTTAAAAAATCTGAAGATACACTCATGGTTGAAGTTGAGGCATAATCTTCGATTTTCAGATTTATAACAGATATATCATATTAGTTTTACTTAAAGCATTTCCGAAGTGGAGATGCTTTTTTTATTGATACAATAAATGGCTAATTGGTATCATAAAATCATATAACAATTCAAAATGAATAATAAAATTACGAAATATCATAAATAAATTTTAAAAACAAATAATTTAAAACATTGTTAATCATTATTTTAGGTGTTTAGGTTGTTTTTTGGCAATACTCAGAGAAATAATCTAATACTTTAAAATATTTAACAATGAAAAAAACTAAGCCTATAATTGCCGCGATCATGTTATCCGCAATTTTATTTGTTTCCTGCAGTAAAGAAAACAAATCTGAAAACGAATCTCAAAACACTACAACAACTGCTAAAGCAAGAGCAGAATACATTGAAGTAGAACCCAACGTAAGACTTCACGTAACCGATCTTGGTGAAGGAAAGCCTGTTGTTTTAATTCACGGTTATCCGGTGAGTGACGCTTCATGGGAATACCAGTATCTTCCACTAATCAAAGCAGGATACCGGGTGATTGGAATTACTTTGAGAGGATTCGGACAATCCGATAAACCGTACGGAAAATACAATTACGACCAGTTTGCTGCTGATATCAAAGCTGTTTTAGACAAATTGGATATTGAAGACGCTACACTGGGTGGACATTCTATGGGAGGTGCAATCGCTTTGCATTACGTAGCAAAATACAACAGTGCCCACGTCAGTAAATTAGCATTATTCGCCGCTGCAGCACCTGTTCACACCAAAAAACCGGATTATCCTTATCCGTTATTTACCAAAGAAGAAATCACCAAATGGGTAGATCTTGTCAGCGTAGACAGACCCGGATTGCTGAACACCATTGGTGAAAGATTCGTTTTATCTCCAACTTCTGTTTCACCGGGTATCGGTGCATGGTTAGGCGGAATCGAGATGCAGTCATCGGCATATGCCATGGAACAGGCATTAATCGCTTTACGGGATGAAGATTTAAGAGGTGACCTGCCGAAAATTAAAATTCCAACCCTTATCATGCAGGCAAAACAGGACCGGATTGTCGCATATGCTTTAGCAGAGCAAATGAACAAAGCCATCAAAGGATCTACCTTAATTCCTTTTGAAAACAGTGGACACGCATTATTCCTGGAAGAAAAGGATAAATTCAACGCAGAACTCCTTAAGTTTTTAAAACAATAATTAGCCCCGATTGCCTGTGGCTGAAGTTGCGGGCAATTTTTTTTAAGATTTAAATAAA
>Ga0308161_1000281_pt1 | contig 95139 bp, 89 predicted proteins | sample PhyFR2_FD_201034 | JGI IMG/M metagenome (GOLD analysis project Ga0308161, IMG submission 201034) | Phyllosphere microbial communities from UC Gill Tract Community Farm, Albany, California, United States - DLSLF.R2 | ecosystem: Host-associated > Plants > Phyllosphere > Unclassified | place: USA...
AATCAAAAAAGAAAATAATGACTACATAATTTTGTATTTTAGTTACTCTTTTAGACACAGTTCTTGACCTACTTTACTATGGTCAATTTAATCCAGAATGAACTGGTCATTTTCAACAGAATTTACACAAAGCCTTCATTATTGGCCACACGACAAGTTATTGCGGGGAACTATTCTAATAATCCTTTTGGATTTAAAGAGGTTCAGCATTGGTATGGTAAACTGAAAGCAGCATAAAATTTATCCCGGCATTAGTTGTCGGGATATTTACATGTGATAATAGAGGGTATTTACCTTTTTTTTTTGTTTATAACTAAAATATATGTATTTTTGTGCGGGAAATTACCCTTAAATAATTTATGTATGAATGTGGAGTACTTGCTTAATTCAATTTTTTCAGAAGAAAATGTTGATGTTAAATATGTTTTTGAGCAAAAATTACTAGAATATGGGCTGAGTAAAACCAAGGCTCTTAAACTTCTCAATATTGATAAAGATGTTTTTGAAGAAATATTAAATGGTACAGCTAAGCAGCCAAATTTAATACACGTTATTAAAATAGCAGAATTTTTGGAAATAGAGGTTAATGATTTTATAAATGTTGTTTTAAAAAATCAAAGCTTGAAGAATCTTGAATCGTTAGATAATTCAAGGAAAGCAACCTTCTTGTTAAAAAACTTTGATATAAATGCATTAACTAAATTAGGATTCTTTAAGTCTAATTATACAACTAGTGAATTTGTAGATAAAATTCTAAATTATTTTGGTTATACATCTATTTTAGAATTTGAACGTCAGTTGGATGAACCTTTGTATAGTAGAGTTAAGAAGAATCATTCTGAGAAAATGAAAGATTTTTGGATTAAATCTGCATATCAAACTTTTACAATTATCAATAATACAAACAATTATAATCGTGAAAGATTAAAAGATTTAATCGTTAAAATAAAACCATATAGTCAGGATGTTTCCGGAGGTCTAATAACTGTATGTAGGGCTTTATATAATATTGGCGTTACAGTTATTTTTCAAAATTATCTTACTACAACACTAGTAAGAGGAGCGACGTTTATTATTAATGATAAGCCTTGTATAGTTATTACTGATTTTAATAAGAATTATCCCACTCTTTGGTTTACACTATTACATGAGTTAAATCATGTTTTGTTTGATTTCGAAACAATTGAAAAAAATAGTTATCATTTATCAGATGATAGTGATTTGTTCCTAATAGAAGATCAAGCAAATACATTTTCTAGAAATTTCTTTCTATCCGAAGAAAAGTTTCATTATATAAAGAATTACATAAATAATCCTTATTTGGTTTCGAAATTTGCTAATGAAATAGAGGTTCACCCTTCAATAGTTTACGCATTTTTTGCTTGGTATCAGAAAGAACTTTATGAAAAAAATTACCATGGAGCCTTTAAACAATTTTTCCCCGATTATAATGATGCAATTTCAAAACTAAATCCTATAACTTGGAATGAAATAAGTATTAAAGAAGCAAGTGAAAAAATAAAATCTGTATTAGAATTAAATTAATAGTTATGGCAAATAAAAAAAATATAACAAAACAAGAAGATCTATCACAATCTGATTTAGAAAGACTAGAACTTTTACAAAAAGCAAATGAGAAAATAGGTAGACAGTTAACAATAAATACTGAAACAGGTAGTCTTGAAGAATTTAATGAACTAAAACAGCTTGTTGGAAAAGAATTTGAAAATCCAGAGGAAAAATTTCAACTTTATTATAATGGAATAAGAAGGTTATTATTGGATTTTCTTCCTAAAGGAAAGGAATTTAAGCAACTACGTGATATTATTTATGACGAAAAGAATGTGTTCCTAAATTTAGGAAAGAAAAAATCTGACAACAATGGAATTAGGAAATCTGATGGAAGAATGACATATCAGCCAGTAATGAATGAAATTTTAGAAATTATTATTAATTGGGTTGGGGAATCACAAAATCCTTTTGATATATATAAGGACTTTTATGAATTAAATGAGAAACATGGATATGGTCACGAGAAGTACGATGAAAGTACAGCGAATGTAGCAAAAGCAATGTTATCTTTAAGCAATAAATAATAAAACATACTATACAGCCTCCCCACGGAGGCTTTTTCTTTGCAAATTTTTTTGATAATAAGCTTACGACATATTATATTTGTATTGCTAATGTAAATTACTCATTACATTGTAAACAAGGGCTTGCCTCGGACTAGTTCCGGGGCTTTTTATTTGCAATAAAAGTGTAATTTAGCAGCTGTTTAATTATTGTTCATTAAACCCCATCTGAATAAAGGGTAGTCCAGAGTATATTTCTGGACTTTTTTATTTTCTATAATTTGTAAATTTGCATCGGAATACCATTCCATAAAATCAAAAGTTTTTTAGGCCTCGGGAAACTGGGGCTTTTTATTTTTTGAAAAAATTGTAATTTAGTCCACATCTAATGCTAATAATAGACTATTAAAATTCTATGGGTCCAGAGAACATTCTCTGGACTTTTTTTGATTATATATATAACTTTTTACACTGCATTACGGTTTCCCGTAATAGAAAATAAATTATGTTAAATAAATATGTGAAAAATTATTTATAAGTTTAAATCACTAATCTAAAAATTTATTTATTATGAAAAATTTACAAAAAATTTCAAGAGCAAACCTTAAAATGGTATTCGGCGGAGTTAATATTGGTGGAGATGGAGAATCTCTTGCCTCAACATGCTCAACAATTTGTCCTAATGGAAAACCTATTTCCGTAGATTGTCCTGGTGGATGTTCCAGCGAAGATGGAAAAAATGTTGGATGTAATGGTGGTGGATCGTACGAATCAGTATTTTGTGCAAAGTAGAAAAACTTTAATGTAAATTTATTAAGCTATCTTTGTTAATAAGGTAGCTTTTTATTTTATTCAACTAAGTATGAGAACAATTGTATTCAATATTTTATTATTTGTTGCTTGTTTTATTGGAATTAAAGCTCAATCTATTCGTTTTGAATATGATTTAAGGTGTTCAAAAGATACCCTAAGCAGCAACTTTCAAAAATTCAACACAGCACTAGAATTTACTGATAAAGCCAAGAAATTTTATGATATGGATGTGTATAAACATGATTCAATTCTTAATAATAATGGTGGAACTGGATATATGAGTACTGGTTTTGATCAGAATTTATTAAAGCTAAAATCGGATCAGATTAATCAGACTTATCATCAATTATTTATAGATTGGTTTCGCTTACAATCTACAGATCAATTCAGCTGGGAAATAACACAAGAAAAAAAGAAAGAAAAAGGATATAAGTTACAAAAGGCGATTACTAATTTTGGGGGAAGAAAATGGATAGCATGGTTTACAGAGGAAATTCCTATTCCAGAAGGACCATATAAATTTAGCGGATTACCGGGGCTTATTGTTGAAATAAGCGATTCAAAGAATCATTATCATTATGAACTTACTAAAGTTACTAAACTTGCTAGTGATTCTAATACAGTCAATATAATTGAAAAGCCACAAGGTAAAACTCCTATAGATATAACATTAGGGGCTTATAATAAAATGTTATTAGCTTACTACAACGAGCCATTTAAAGATTTAATAAGTAGTTCAAATGGATTTAGCTATTATGATGGCTTTTCTAAAAAACAATATACAAAAGTAGAAGAGTTAAGATCTGCACGAATCGATAAACAGAAAAGAATAAAAAAGTATTATAATCCTATCGAATTAGATAAAGCAGTAAAATACCCCGACTAACCTCGGGGTTTTTCTTTTCCTTGTGGTATTGTGTAAAATAATTAAAATGTCTGAATATCTTTTAGACAATGGAGTAGAGTTTTAATATTAAATCCCCCAAATAAGGGGGATTTATTTTAACCTATTTTTATATCAATGTTTTTATTTCGTTCTACTTGATGCTCTTTATAATCGAGAGCATAAATTTTAGTAGTTCTATCAGTTGTGTGTCCGGCTAATTCCTGAGCTTTAGGTAATCCTAAAATCTTTGATACTTGATTTAAGAAAGCATATTTAAGAGAATATAAAGTAACATTTAGATCTACCTTTTTAGCATTCTTCTTCCAAAGTTTATAGGCGCTTTGTCGATGTTCTCTATCGCTGCCAGGCTTCATATTATGACTAAATAAGTACTGCCCAGATCCGGTTTCATTCATTACCTGTTCCCATAAATCATAAGCATTCATATTAATAGCTCTCATGGTTCTAATGTGTTTTCCGCCTTTTTTAAGCATTATATAAAATATACCCTTCTCTAGGTCAACATCATCTTTGGTAACACCTAACATTTCCTCTATACGGCTTCCTGAATAAAAGAACATGATAGCGAACCTATGTAATTTAGGATGGATTGATTGAAGTTTATGAAATTTTATCCAATCATTATCGGTTCTAATAATCTTCTTGATTTTAGGAGTATGCTCTAATCTTTTTATACCTTCAATAAAATTAACCTGGAATATATCTAACTCAGTAAAGAATGCAAAGCATTTAGATAAATGAGTTCTAGTTTTATTTATTCTATAGTTAGAATGGCCATCCTTAGACATTGTTATCAGAAGTTGCTTTATATCTCCCTTAGTTATGTTTTTTATTTCCTTTATATGAAGCTTGAGTATTGAGCTATATTTTTTTACATGGTTTATAGTATTTACCATGTCGGCCTTTGAATCTTCTGTTATAGAAAATGTTTTCAATGCCATATCCAGAGCTTGAAGAAAAGGAGTTTCTGAATTTATCAATAAAACTAACTCTGTTACTTCTTCAAATTCTTCTGTTTTAGGATTCCAGCCTCTATCTAACAGGAATACTTGCTCTTCGATAAGTTTTTTTGTTAACTCTACACGTTCTGAATGAGTCTTTATGTGATTCATTCCTTTAAAAGATGCTGGAAATGTTTTACCTCGAATGTCGGTAAATTCATACCTAACGATCCAATCTTTTTTAATTGTGGATTTTAAAGCTTCCCAATCTTTAGGGTAAACTTTCATTGTGGAATACGATTTCATTTTGCACGATTTTTTGCACGATTGAAATCACACGAGAAGAAAATGTAACTTTTAAAAATCCCGCAAACCTATTGTGGAAGGTGGTTTGCGGGAATAGTACCCAACACCGACCAAATATCGAATCATTTTATTGAAGACTTGGAAAGAATTTCAAATGCAATTATCAGGCTAAATAATGACTAATTCAACCTAATAAAAAACAGGTAGCCCATATATGATTCAACATTAAGAGCTACCCGGAAAAATTGTTAGTTAACTAAATCAAGTTTTGATATGAAAGAATTTTTGAAGAAGATTCTATTTGCTAAATCATTAACAATTTTTTAATATAGATAGTTTAGTATTAGTAAAACTATTATTTACCGCCGATTGTTTCGGGTAGAAGATTACTATGTAGTTTTATTCTATTACCTTTAGAGGTAACGTGACTGATTTTTGAGTCAAAAGATTCTGTATTTAGAATGTTATCTGTGAAATGTTTTCTGCCACTAAATACATTAATATTAAGAGATATATCTTTATCCGTAAGTTTATCATAGAGTTTCTTTGGAATAATTAGACTATCAAAGCTGAAGTTAATGGCTTTGGATATATTTTTTTCCTCGATTTCAAAAGTTCCTAATTGTAATCCGTCGGGACCGACGTCTTTTCTAATTTCTTCAGGTAAGGTATCCTCATCGTCAACATTACCGTAGAATAGTAATGAAGCAATAACAGTTTCTTTATTTTCCTGAAGTTTTTGAATCGCATCATTTGAAAGATAAAGTACTACTTTCAGATTAGGGATTATTACTTCATTATTTTTTATTTCAACATTGCTTTTTATGCTAGGAGCTGTATCAACATCAGATACCTTATTTTTTATGTCCTGTTCTATGATCTTTTCTTTGCATTGTGTGAAGGCAAGGAAAATAACTATAAGTAGTAATAGATAGTGTTTCATATTAGATATTTATATTTTGTGCTTTTATGATAAAAGTGGGTAGCTAATTTGGGACTCACTACCCACTGAAAGTGAGATAATTTTACTAATCAATAAACAGTTTCATATAAACCAAATTGTAACAATAAGAATTGCATATTTAAATTTTTAACTCAAAGAAAAAATGTTTTGTATCTGTTTTTTCTAAAATGTTTTCTTCATTGAAGGTCAATAGCAGAACAGTTTTTTTACCCCACCAAGTCTTATTGATTTCATAAATCCATAAGTGATCCGGGTAATAATTAAAGCCTTCACCTAGAGTTTCAACAACTTGTTTTTTTGTCATGCCCAATAGAGCACTATAAACAGAATCTGTATTATTATTATTATTATTATTTCCCATTTAGTTTTAAATATATTTTGAGTGTTACAAAAAAAATAAGTTTGATATTTTATAGTTTGTTTGTCACATTGCAATATTCTTAATAAAGAGGATTAAAAAACAATATATGTATTTAATAATTACGGAAAATATCAATTCTATAACATATTAAGTAGTTGATTTTTATTGTGTTATTGGTTTGGGTCTGTGTCTTGTTTAATCGTTTTGTTTTCTCTTTAATTCATCACGAATTTCTGATAATAATGTTTCTGTTGTGGAAGGTGCTGCTTTAGGTTCTTCATTTTGTTTGTTTTTGAGCTGATTAATGCTTTTAACCATTAAAAAAACAACAAAAGCTAGTAGTGAAAAGTTAATAGCAATGGTAATAAAATTGCCATAAGCAAATATGGCTGCATCAGGAGCTACTTCTTTTGCCTTTGCTAAGGTTGCTCCTTTAGGAATAAGTTCAGATCCTTTACCTATAGCGAAATATATACTGCTGAAATCAGGTTTACTAACTATTGCAGCTACAATAGGCATAATTAGATCATCAATGATACTAGTTACTATTTTTCCAAAAGCAGCTCCGATGATTACACCTACTGCCAAATCAAAGGCGTTTCCTTTAATTGCAAATTCTTTAAATTCTTTAATGAATCCCATAGTTTTATATTATATATTATAAATGTTTAAAAATTTGAACGTGCGTTGAGAAATTATTTTTTTATTGAAATTCTAGTAAAAGATTTTACTATGGAAGATTTGTCCAGCCCCACTTGCCCATAAAGATTTGAGCCGGCCCCATACATTTTTCCCATTGAATTTATTAGTAGGCTGTGATCTTTTCCTACTGCAATATTTTTTATATTGTCTACCCCAGGTACTTTTGTAAATGATGTTCTATTTGTTTCATCCCCAAATCCTAGCTTACCATACGCATTCCAACCGCAGCTATATACTTCACCTGAGTTGGTTAAAGCTAATGCATGAAAAACTCCCATAGATATTTTTTTAACATTAGTAAGGGTTGATGCTTTGGTAAAAGATGTTTTATCGGTTTCGTCACCAACACCTAACTGTCCATTTTGATTATAACCTGCTCCATACACTTCACCATTGTTGGTTAAGGCAAGAGTTGAGTTGCCAGATGCACTAATGTCTTTTACATTATTAATACCATTGATTGTTTGAAACATAATTGAAGGCCTGGTGTTTCCAATCCCTAATTGTCCATAATTGTTTAAGCCAGCAACTTTAATTTCTCCGGAGGTCATTAAAAGTATACTATGTTCTCCGCCAGCAGCAATTTTTTCAATATTACTGCTGTTCCGTAGTTCAGTGAAGGTTGTTCTATTCAATAAATCCATGAAACCTAATTGCCCATAATCATTTCCTCCCGTCCCATATACATCACCAGAAGAAGTTAGTAGTAAACTGTGATTATCTCCGGCTGCAATATCTTGTATTGTGGGAATATCAGTTAACTTTACATATTCATTTGTAAAGCTCTGATCACCAAGCCCTATCTGTCCTTGATTATTTGATCCATTTACATAAACTTCTCCTGAGTTGGTTAAAAGTAAAATATGTGATAACCCTAGAGCAATTTTTTTTATATTAGAAATACCTTGTATTTTTGTAAAAGGGGATGAGCCTGGATCATAAGAACCTGCAATATATACATCTCCGGAAGTTGTTACAGCATAGCTTTGCTTGCTTCTAGCAACTATTGTTTCAAACTTAAGCCCTTCATCTATAATTGCTAAATCAAGCGTGTATTTGGTCCCTGGATTTATTTTTAGATTTCCAATAGTTTTATCATTCTGAATTTCTCCATCTAATCCTACTGATGAAAAATCAAGATGAGCTGTTTCTGTTCCAGAATTGGCAACAATTACATACCCACTAACAGTTGAAGTATTTAATCCAGAAAAAATAACAGGTTCTGATTTAAAGATATTTCCATATGAAATAAAACCAGTTTTTATATTTATTTTATTATTATCTCTACTTGGTCCGAGTTCTGCAGTAATTGAGGTTATCTTACGGTTCGTAGGAGCTGTAATATTAATATCTAATCGTGAAAATTTATGTTTGAACGCCACATTTAGATAATTTGGTTTATTTCCTGAAACGGTTTTCTCAATAGAGTAATACATTAAATCAGAGTTTGCTGGAATACCTTCCAAAGTAGAAGTGTCTTTTGGATTTACTGCAGGTGGGGCTGTTGTAGAATTATAGGAGTATATTGCAAATAGATAGGTTTTTCCTCCATCTAGTAGCAGGTCTTCTCCATCATCTGGTTTAGATTGCCCGACAGTGTACACTTTTTGCGTCACAAAAGTGTTATTAGGACTTTCAGTGAAAATAACAACTCTGTATTTTATTCCTTTTGTAACCGTGGATGAACTTCTTGTTTTAGGGCTGGAATTCTCAGTTATTAGTTTTGCTGCATAAGAATATTTATTATTTATTGGAATTTCAAAATTATTTTCTTTGATAGAGCTGACAGATGCTAGCTTATTTATGTTGAAATTACTCGATTCAAAATCACTTCCTTCAATATTTATTTTTATAATTGCTTGACGATCAATTGATTCGTTTTCGGAAGTTCTACATGAAAATATGACTAATAAAAATTGAATTAGACATAATGCTATTAGTCTTGTAAAATTTACTTCTTTCATAATGTTTTAATTTAATCCCAAATGATTTCGCCTGTTGTATTTGAACCATCTTCCCATTCGTCAATTATATCATTTGTGCCATCATTTGGAGAAGTAGTGGCGGAGCCTGTGGCTATTCCCTGTTCCATTTCTATCATGACTATTTCTATTGTTGGTGGTACGTACTCTTTTTTTTCTTCTTTTTTATTCATTGAATTAATTTTTATTTAAAATGTGGTTATTTAAAAAGGGTACTTTAGATATAAGTACCCCAAAACAATCAACATAGATATATAGCTATGCTACTTTAAGATTGCTTTACAAACAAATGATATGAGTATAAATGAAAATACATTATGTTGGAGCCTAAAATATCCTCTATAGAACTTTCATAGTATGAGGTATGAAATATCCTCAGATTTAAAATGCAATATTAGGTGTAAATATAATTTCTCAAAAGACTTTTAATTAAGGATTTCGGAATAATAACATTCAAAAAATGTTATAAAAGGCATTGTACTTCTCTATTGTGTAGTACAGAAAATATTTGAATCGTGTTATTCGGTGCATCACAACAGAAATGTTTCCTCAATTACATTTATCTTAATTTTAAATGCGATATGGATAAAGTAATTGTATTTTTTGTTTAGTTTGGTTTTTATTTGTAGCATTAATAAATGCTTATAGCATGATGATTGTAAAAAAGAGTTGTTAATCCGGAATATTAAGAAAATTAGGTGTGATGCAAAGATATTTTCTTATAATAGGGAATTATAAAGTATGCTAAATTATTCCTATGCAGCTGAGAAATACTGCAAAAATAGTATTTACAGGACTTTTAGTATTTAAAAAAGAAATCGAATATTTCATTCTTATATTATTAAAGAATTTAGAAGTAAACTTGTAATTAATGGTGCCAATTAAATATTAAATAACATAATTTACAAATTAAAGTATTTGACATACAGTTGTTTGATATGTAATATATATTTAATAATAACTGAAATAAATAGTATTTAATGTTATAAATTATAAATCTTAATATTATATTTATGTAAATAATTAATATCATAATTGTAATATGGTTTTCAAAAAAATAATCTTATTTATGTGTTTATTGCTAATAACGATTTGTTATTCACAATTAAAAGAATTATCAGAAACAGAGATTAGCGATAAATATGATGATATTGAAACAAATGATTTAAGATTTAAGAATATTAAAGAAGTAAAAGAATTATACGAGTATTCTAAAGTTAGAAAGTATAAGTATGGAGTACTAAAGGGGGCAGTTGCGTTACAAAGACATTATCTTTTTGAATCAAATTATACATTGTCTCTAAATTATGGTAAAGAGGCAGAAGAAATTGCTACTAAGATTAAAAACTATCAAATACTGACCTCTGCGTGTATGTACCAAGGTGATGCATATACTAAACTTGGAATGAAGCAGGAAGCTGAAGATTATCTTAACCTTTCATTGAGATATGATGAGAAAATAGAGAATGTTGCAGATAGACATATGTGGTTGTCTGCTATCTATACGGTATTTGCTGCTCTATACTCGGATAAAAAAGATTATAATTCGGTTATAAGCTATTATCATCAGGCATTAAATGTTATAGAAAGTACACCCCGTGATCATTTGACTGAATTACAAGCAGTAAGATATTTTTATCTTCTCATATTCCATAATATGAATTTAGGAAATTCATATGCCTTTTATAGTATTCCTCCAAATTTAGACGAAGCAGAGAAGTATTTTCTTAAAACTTTAAAATTTTCGGAGAGCCATCCAAAAGAATTTAAGATGACTGCTATTAATGTTTATTATTCTGTAGCTTATTTTTATTACATAAAAAAAGATTATTCTAAATGTATTGTTTATTCGGAGAAGCTATTAGAGGTAGAGAAATACAGGAAAAATCCTGAAATAAGATTGTTTGCTTATGAAAATCTGAAAGAATCTTATGATGCACTTAATAATTTGCCCGAGCAGAATAAATATTTGAAATTATACAGTCAGCTTTCCGATAGTCTGGCTAATGTAAAGAAAGGCTCGATTATTTTACATTCTGAGGATCAATCTGTCAAATCGAATGAGGAAGTTTCAACACTAAAAAAAATCTTATTGTCATCCCTTGTTATTTCCGGAATGGTTATACTTATGGTTGGTATTTATTTTTATGAAAGAAATAAAATACTCAAAAAAAAGTATTTTTTATTAATAGAGAAACTGGATAAAAATAAAGAAAAAAATGTTAACTCTGTAGCTACTGATAGTAAGATAGAAGATAGTGATACTATAAAAATTAATATTTCTTCGGATAAAGAAAAAACATTATTGAAAAAATTGAATGCATTTGAATCTTCTGAAAAGTTTTTGAGAAAAAATCTTACTCTTTCTTATATGTCAAATTTATTTAATACAAATCCAAAATATTTATCCCAGATAATCAAGGAGCATAAAGGTCAGAACTTTAGCAGTTATATTAATCAGCTTCGAATTAATTATATATCACAGAAATTATATAATACAACATTATACAGGGAATATAAGATAAGTTATTTGGCTGAAGAATGCGGTTACGCCTCACCACAGGTATTTATTAATGCTTTTAGAAAAGAGACAGGGATGACTCCTTCTTATTTTATTAATGAACTTCGGAGCCAGGTTGTTGAATAAAAATGTTGTTGATTTATAAAACTAAAATCATATAAATCGTTAAAAAAGTACTTTCTTTTATTTTTTATAGGTATTTAATGGATTAATCTTTTAATAAGGCTACAATTGATTTATATCTGATTATTTATTTTCCGTACGCTAATAGTTTATTGTAGTGAATGTAAGATATTGTTAAACAGCTAATTGTTTTTATTTTTAAATACTTATTAATTCTGAAATCATTAATTCTGTTTCTTTTATCCTGTTCATTTTGTCCTCAAATTTGCCATCGAATTTTAACACGTGATATCAATATGGTTATAATATGTGTTAAGTCAAAAATTATTAATTACAGGCAAGCAAAAAAGATGAGAAAATCAAAAGAAGAAGAAACAAAATTAGAGATTAAAAGAGAATATATTTCTCCAGTATTGGAAGTTGTATTTACTGAAATGGAACAGGGTATTGCTGCCGGTTCTGCATCTGTAAATGTAGTTGTAGATGTAAGTGGAAATGCAAACGCTGTAGATACTGATTGGGGAGGTAGTGATGATACTACAATCGATACTCCTTTCTAAATAAGCTTAGAATAATATCATACATAACTCAATGAAGACATTACATAAAAAATACCAATCGATTATTTCGAGTTTAATATTAGTGATTACATCAATAATATTGATCCTTTCCTTTTTATCATTATCATCCTGTCGTAGTGCAGAACATGATCATATTGTTACAGGAGGAGGAATAGCAGCAGTAAAAATTAATCTATTGGGTTCTGATTATGCTTCAGGTAAATCTTCAAATCAGGCTAATTTAAAAGAAACGGGTTTACCAGTAAAAGATAATGTCCAGCGTCAAAGTAAAATGATTACCCCAAGTCTATTTTTTGAAGCAGAATTAGCTCCTTCAAACAATGATGCTAACAAATCTGGTCGTGCATCAACTGAACCCACTGCTTTAATAGCTGGAGATCAGATAGGAGCAGGAATGAAGTTTCGGATTATAGCCTACAGGCAGGATGATAATAGTTATCAGGCATATCAGGACTACACTGTTGGAGAGCAGGCCCAGCCATTAATGTTAGATAGCGGAAAAGCTTATACAATTATTGCTTATTCTTATGGCAGTACTTCAGCATTGCCAGGAATAAGCACAGGAGAAATGACAAATCTTAGTCAGGCAAAGATCAATTATGATGATAACAACAAAGATTTGATGTATCAGAAAATAGAAGGTTTTATACCTGATGGAAATAACCCCAATAATAAAGTTGATATAAAGCTAAGGCACAAGCTAAGTCAAATTACGACTGTAATAAACTCTTATATAGGTGATATAAGTGAAATCAGTTGGGCATATCTAAGGCCTCATCATCCCGAGGGTGTTTTATTATTATCTAATGGGGTTGTATCAAGAACCTATGAGGGCGATGAGCGATTAACGTTTTCAGGCACATTTCCAACTACTACTGCAACAGCTGATCCAGTATTAATCAATGCAGATACTGGTGGAGGTCTTACAGGATTGCTTAGTGCAAGTTTAACTGTAAATAATGTAGGTAGAACCATTAGTTTTCCTAATTCTTTTAAAATAACACCTGAATACAAAAGTACTTTGACTATAAATTTTAAAAAATGCGGAGCTTATTTAGGACCTAACAATACTCAGTGGAAGGAATTCATGTGTCATAATTTAGGGGCTGATATGAATGCTGATCCTTTTACTCCAAGTCCAGCTATTCATGGGGCAAAGTATCAGTGGGGATATAAGCCGATAAACGAAAATACATCAGATGATAGATATTATACCCAAACTGAGGATCAGGCAAATAACGGAGTTATTGTAGGTTGGAACCAAACGGGAATGAGTGATGACTCTTGGAGTGATATATCAAAGACTGTAAATGATCCTTGTCCTGATGGTTTTAGGGTTCCAACAAGTGTTCAATGGGAAGCTATTGTAGCAAATAATATGACTTCACAAATTGGTAGCTGGAGTCCTTCTGATTCCAATTTTGGAGGAATGGCTAAATTAGGAGATCACTTATACCTACCTACGGCTGGATATCGTAGAGCAAATAATGATGGTGAAATTGATACTCGTGGTGGTCTAATAAGTTATTGGAGTAGTACCATTTCATCGCTTTCCAATTATGCTTATGAATTAAGTTGGTATTATTCAGGAGGGATACAGGGAAGGTCAAATAGTAGTAAAATCAATGGATTGAGTATAAGGTGTATTAGCAAATAGATTTTATATGGCTATTCTGGTCGCACACAAGTGAGCTGAAGTCACCTGTCCCCACTATTCATAATGTACCTATGCCTGCAAGAGAGGGGTATCACGTTTTATTAGCAGTTTGGGAAGTTGCGGATACGGGTAATGCATTTTATCAGGTTATCGATCTTGATTTTGCAAATGAAGGAAGTGCTCAGGAGAGACCAGAACGTCCCAAAGGATTAAGAGTATTGGGAACAACAGAAAGAAGTATTAAGTTATGTTGGGATGCATCTGTAGATAATGAAAAAATTGAAAAATACAGAATTACAAGAGATGGGTTAACAACAATAGATGTTGTATCATCTGAATTATTCTGGGAAGATGAAGGGCTTAAGCCTAATACCGAATATGTTTATCAAATCAGCGCGATAGATACAAATGGTAATGAATCTTTACCTAGCCCTTCAGTTAATGCAATGACATTAAGCGAAGGAGGGAATGAGACGCCTCCTTTTGCACCTAATAATTTGCATTTAATGGGAGTGTCAGATAGCTATGTTAATTTAATGTGGGGGAGATCTGTTGCAAATAATCCTGTTGAAGTTTATATTATTTATCGCGATTTAGAGTTAGCTAGAGTTGAATCTAATCTTGAGAGTTATATAGATAGAAGTGTAAAGCCTAACTCTTCCTACAGATATTTTGTTGCAGTGCAAGACAGAGAAGGACTATTATCGGTACCAAGTAATGTTCTTAGTGTACATACAAAAGATGTAGTAGGGGGATCTGATAGTGAATGGAAGATCATACTCATTATTCTGTAAATACTAAAGTGAGCTTCCAAAATAAGATTTATCGTTGTTTGCAAGCCCATACTTCAAATATAGGTTGGAATCCTATAGATACATTAAATGTTCTTTGGGTGATAAACGACTAAAAAAAAGAATTTTAACACTAATAAGGCAGAATATTAAGTTCTGCCTTTTTTGGCACAAAAGCAATGGTGTTTTTAATATTTAAAATATTGATTTTCAGTTTTTTTATTGTTAAGAAATATATTGATTAATTCTGTAATTATTAAATACAACATTTGTATTGCTCTTCTTTTTTTGAAAATTTAAAATCAAATCTTAGTATATTATTGGGCAAGTATAGCCGGATGTACTTGGGTAGAACGTTTTAGATATAACAGATGTCAAGAGCATATATATATCCCGGATGTTGAGAATTAAATTTGCAGATGATATTGTTTATCTCTCTTTTAATAACTTGTAATAATGTCTATAGAGTATTCATGTATATAATTACAAATAAATAGAATGTTAAGCAAAAAATGCAAATCATAATTGTTATGAACCTGAGTTTCGTATATGGGATTAATATTTATTTCCTTTTTTCTGTTGTTGTGAGTGTCATGGTGTCGTACAGGGTTTGAGAATATTTGCATGATAATTAAGCTTAATTATGCATTATTAACTTTATAAATATTAGATATGAAAAACAATTTTTTTATTATTACTGCGATTATTATGTATGGTTTTATATCGCAGCTACAGGCGCAGTCTAAACGAGTTTTCTTTGGGAGCTTTTCAAGTGAAGGGGATGTGACGGCGAAAGGTATTATGACCATGGTGCTTACGCAGTTCGGGGCTAAAATAGAAGGGACCTCCAGCTACAAAACCAATGATGGAATGTTAAGCACGGGCGTGCTTTCTGTTAATGGTTATACTAAAGATAATACAGGTTACATCAGATTTAGAGATCAAAGAGGAAATGCAATAGCTGATGGTAGTATTGTTTATCAGGATACCTCTACTCTTTATTTTAAGCAAACAACCAAATCATCTAGCCTTCCAATGCTCTCTTATCTTTATAAAGTCGCTTCTGATACAAATATTGTATCCAATGAAATAGTTTCTAATTATTCAGGAAACTATTCTAATGAAGGAGATACAGCAGCTAGTGGAATAATTTCTTTTGAAATTTTACAAACTGGAAGTAAAGTAGAAGGAATAGCTAACTATAAAACCTTTGATCAGCAATTGGATAGTGGGGTATTGTCGGTCAATGGATATATAAAGGAAGGAATTGCTTACATTAGATTTAGAAATCAGAAAGGTTCCGTTGTAGCTGATGGTGCACTTAGTACTGATGGTGGTAATATTGTTTTTAGGCAAACGACATTATCTAACTTATTACCACATTACGCAGTATTGTACAGATAAATAAATCTAGATATTATAGCCTATATGCGAAATTTCGATTTGAGATTTCGCATATTTATTTATGGGTTCATTATTCAGTAAATGTAAAATTTCAATTATCTCCTGTAGTTTATAGATATACTTAACAAAGTTTAATGTTTTTTTATAACTACTCAAAATAAATAATCTATAGTAATTGTCTTAAGGAATTAATGAGAAAACTTAATCTCCCTTATTGTTTAAATACGAATTTGAAGTTATGGTATTTAAGTATTACATAATAATAGTACTATGAAATCGATATTGTATATAGGACTCAAGAATTAACGTTGTACAATTTAGTGTATTTGATTTTCAGTATATTAAAATTGTAATATTAACTAATAATAGCTGTAATGATTACCTCTTTAAATTTAAATTACCATACAGACATCTTAAATTTATGCCTAGTTAATTGGTAATTATGACTCTCATTGAAAAACAAAAATATATTGTTTGTTTATTATTTATAATAGTTTGTAAATCACAAACTAAAGAGTTATCGGAGTCTGATGTCAATCATAAATATGATGAAATTGAAATAAAAGATTTAAAATTCAAGAATATTCATGAAATAAAAAAAATATACCAGTATTCAATAGATAAAAGATACGATTTAGGAATGTTAAGAGGGCTTGTAGCTATGCAAAGGCACTATTTATTAGAGTCAAATTATGCGCTATCTCTATACTATGGTAGTGAGGCAGAAAATATTGCTATTAAATTAAATAACCATCAAATGTTAACTTCTATTTATTTATATAGAGGTAATGCATTTGCTGAATTGGGTATGAAGGATGAGGCTGAAAAGCTACTTTATAATTCTTTAAATTATGACAATAAAATTAAAAATACGATAGATAAGGAGTTGTTGTTATCAGCTATTTATTCTGTGTTTGCAACTGTATATGCCAGAAAGGGGGATAATAAATCCGTTGTTGAATATTATCAAAAAGCTCTAGATGTTACCAATGGAATATCCGTAAATAATATGAATGAGCTTCAACGAACAAAATATTTTTTTCTGCTTATTTTTCATAATATGAATATGGGGAATGCCTATAGTTTTTATTATGTTCCTCCACAAATAGAAAAATCTGAATATTATTTTCTTAAAGCTTTAAGTTTTTCAGAAAGCCATCCTCATTGTTTTGAAATGGTTGAGATTAATATTTACGATTCCGTGGCCTATTTTTATTTAAGAAAAAAAGAATATTTAAAATCTATTGAATATTCGAAAAAGCTTTTAGAAGTAGAACAGAGGAAAAGGAATCCAGAAATAAGGTTATGTGCATATCAAAATCTAAAAGAGTCTTACGAAGCAATTAAGAACTTGCCTCAGCAGAATAAATATCTAAAATTGTATAGCCATCTTTCTGATAGCCTTTCTAATATCAAAAAAGACTTTTTAATCACGCATTCTAAGAAACAAAATGAAAAATCTAAATGGGAAATAGATAGTTTGAAAAAATATCTATTAACATCTGTTACCTTTTCAGGAGTTATTATATTGATTATTGTAATCTACTTTAACAAAAGGAATAAGATGTTGCAAAAGAGATATTCTGTATTGATTCATAAGTTAAAAGTAGATAATAAGGATTTTCCAGCTGTTGTGGAGGCTGCTAGTCTAGAAGAAAATGAAATTATTAAAATCAATATTTCTTCTGACAGAGAAAAAGCATTGTTAAAAAAAATAAGTGTATTTGAAACCACAGAAAAATTTTTAAAAAAAAACCTAACAATCTCTTATATGTCAAATCTTATTAATACTAATCCTAAATATTTATCTCAATTAATTAATAAACATAAAGGGAGAAATTTTTGTGGTTATATTAACTATTTGAGAATAAATTATATAATAAATAAATTATACAATAACATTTTGTATAGAGAATATAAAATCAGTTACCTCGCAGAAGAATGCGGATATTCATCTTTACAAGTTTTTATCAATGCTTTTAGAAAAGAAACTGGAATGACTCCTTATTATTTTATTAAGCAATTAAAAGATGAAAATAATAAACAACAATGATTGTTATAAACAAGTATTAGTTATAGTAATCATTAATTGTAACTCTTGATCACTATACTTAAATGTTTATAGATTGTAGTAAAAATATAGACTGATATTATGATAAGGGCATTAATTAAATATTTAATGAAACTAAAAGTAAATTGATATGTAAAATAATAAACATTAAAAAATGTTGGTAAATTTTGGAAATAGATAGTGATTTGATTTTCATAATTTAATATAGTGATTTGATGGCCAACATTTTCGGATAATTCATATAATGGATTATCCGTTTTTTATATTTATCATAAATATAAATCTTTCTCAAATTTGAGAAAGATTTGAAATTGTTATTATAAGTTTTTTTTTATTTATGATGTTATCTCTGCCATTCTTGGTTGCGTTTGTTTTCACTACGCTTCACACCATTGTCTATATTATAGGCTAAACCAACACCAAGAGTTTGCTTCAACTGAGTTTTCTGTATCTGGTTGTGATCATATAACAGGTCCAGAGTAACATTGGCAGAAATATATTTGTTGACCTTCAAATTCAGGATTCCACCATAGCCTAAAACCAATCTGTCCGGATGATCAAGGTAATTAGAGAATACAGAAGCAGTGTTTATTAAGGTAATGTTTTCCATTAGCTTCACTTTATAAGTTGCAGTACCCAGGAATCCGAACTGGAAAAGAGAAGAATCTCCATCGTTCTTCAATCCGTAATTTCCTGCTTTCTGAAGATCTTTGTCTGTTACAAAAGTCCAACGGCCATTTGCAGGACGCAGAGTCATAGTGAAATTGTCGTTGGGTCTGTAGGTAACACCTGCACCTATATTAAGGTAACCTGGTGCCATGAAGTTGGAAATCTTTTTAGCACTCGGATCATTTCCATTTTCATATCCGGCAGCAAACTGAGACTGAAAACCTATACCTCCGGAGATATACCAATTTTTAGCAAATTCACGGCCGTAGTTTGTATTAAGGTTTAGGATGTCTTGTGTTTTTCGGTTTCCGGTTCCTTTGGTATTGTTTTGCCCGTATCCTAGGATCACATTGTTTTCCCAAAGATCTTTACCTTTTTCATAAGTAAAGTTGTAATTGACTCCGGCAATCCACCCAACATTATTGGCACCACCACCAACCCAGTTGGAGAAAGCAGCCTGATTAAGCAATAAAGTGTTTTGTCCGGTAACAGACCAAGCCTTTACAGTATCGTTTTTTGGTGCCTCAGTGGTTTTTTCCTGAGCACTAAGAGCTGTAGCTCCTAAACAAATAGCTGCAGCTAATAATAAAGTATTTTTCATATAGAATAATTGATAATAAAGATTAAATCGATTTAAATCCGCATTTGTGATTATGCAGAGCAAGAGTATAAAAATATAAGAGAAAATTTGAATCTTATGTTTAATTTATTCGGAATTACTTAATAACGATTGAATCGCTTAGTATACATTAGCTATTCAGTAAATACATAATGTAGAATGAAATTTTATATTAAAGTCTGAATGAATGAAACTAGTATAACTTAGAATAAAGTATGTGTTTTATTCCTGTGAACTTTTAATAAGGAAAGACTGATGTTTTTAAATATTATTTTACAATTTATTGATTATGATTATCAGTAAGTTAATTTATTTTTATATTTAATATTAAATGAATATATTAATACAAACAGATTTTTAATTCGTATTTACACTCTTATCTTTAGTGAAAACTAATGTAAAATGGATTTAATAAAAAAAGGTACTTTATTCTTTGTTCTCTTAAAGTTCATATTGTTTAATTCGCAAATCATCGGAACTTCTGGATCTAGAATTGAAAATAAGTTTGGTCATATTGAGTTCAGAAATTTTCAAATTGATAAAAGAATGGTTTACAATAATTATTCAGCTATTAAGGAAAATAAAGTGGTTGCAAATTTTAAAAATAAAGAGAATAATATTGGTGTTGAAATGAATACATTGAAAAAAGTGTTATACATTTGTTTAGGAGCACTTTTATTTATAGGTATTCAAAGTGGCTATTATAGAATAGTGAAAATGGGGATCAAAAGAGAAAACATATCCCCAATTAACAAATTGGATGAGGATTGTATTAAAAATAGCCTGTCATCTGACTTAGAAAAGACACTTTTAAAAAAGATACATTTTTTTGAAACTTCTGAGAAATTTTTAAAAAAAAATATCACCCTATCTTATTTATCACACATATTTAATACAAATCCTAAATATCTATCTACATTTATAAAATTACACAGAGAGCGAAGCTTTAACAGTTATATAAATTATCTAAGAATAAATTATATTATCCAGAAACTATGTGAAGACCCTATTTATAGAGAGTATAAAATAAGTTATTTAGCAGAAGAATGTGGCTATGCTTCTTCACAAGTGTTCATATGCGCTTTTAGAAAAGAAACAGGTACGACTCCCATATTATTTATTACCAATCTTAAAAATCAGATGATTATTAGTCATAGTTAGCTTCTCAATATTATTTTTTACTGGGGTGAAAATACTTTCTCGTATACAATTTTTAATTATTTATTAACTTCTTAGTTATGTAGATTGTAGCGTTTTGTTGCATTTTTTTACATGTATAATTGAATTATTTTGTTATATTTTTGAATTAAAATTAACAATATGTCAATATGAAAAATGTATTAATATTTGTTTGTTTATTGATGGTCATCTTATGTAAATCCTATGTAAGAGAATTGTCTGAAAATGAGATTATTCAGAAATATGATCAAATATCAATCAGTAACTCAGATAGTAAAGTATCTGATATAAATAAACTTTATCAATATTCATTAAACAAAAATTATAAGTCTGGTATACTCAGGGGGCTAATTGCTTTGCAGCAGTATTATCTTGCAAAAAGTAACTATACATTAGCTCTTAATTATGGTGAAAAAGCATTGGAAAATGCCAGGAAGCTCAATAATAATAATGCATTAAGTGACATATGCATGTATAAAGGAACAACATTAGCAATGTTGGATATGCATATAGAGTCTAAAAAAGCTCTTAATATGTCAATAAAATATGCGGAAAAAATAAACAATGTAGTTGACCAAAATATACAATTAAGCAGGATATATACAACATTTGCAGGGCTGTCAGAGGGTGAAGATTTAAATAATTCTATTCTTTATTATTCTCAGAAGAGCTTGGATATTATAGAATCTATTTCGAATCAAAATCTTACAAAAGTACAGGAAAGTAGATATTATAGTATGCTTATTGATCAATATCTTAATATGGGTAGTGTATATAGTCATTTTGTACAACCACCAAATCTGAAAAAAGCTGAATATTATTATTCTAAAGCTCTGAGCCTATCCAGAAGCCATCCTGAATATTTTGAACAAAGTGCTTTGTTTGCTTACTTTACTATTGGACATTTCTATTTTCAACAGAAAGATTATCAAAAGAGTATAAAATATTTTGAGAGATTTCTGGAAGAAGAAAAAAAAGATAAAGATCCAAATAGAAGATTAGCTGTTTATGATAATTTGAAAAATGTATATGATTCTATAAAAGATGTTTCTCAACAAAACAAGTATTTAAAGTTGTATAGTAAACTTAATGATAGTTTATTAAGAGTTAAAAACAAATCAGTAGTTTCTCAATCAGATAAACAGTCTTACTATTTGGAACTGGAGGCATATAGTCTTAAAAAATATTTACTGCTATCTACTATCATTGCTATAGTGCTACTTCTTGGAATCAGCATCTTTTTCAGAAAGAGAAATCAAGAACTAAGAAAAAAATATATTGTTCTTATTGATAAATTGGAAAAAGATAATGATAAAGATGTTGATTATAAGTCTTTGGAAAGAAATAAAATCTCCTCAGAGAAAGAGAAAATTCTTATTGCTAAACTAAGTGATTTTGAAACCTCAGAAAAGTTTTTGAAAAAAAGTCTTACTCTTTCGTATTTATCACATATATTAAATACTAATCCCAATTATCTTTCTCAGATTATCAATTTACATAAAGAACAAAATTTTAATGCTTATATTAACCAACTCAGAATTAACTATATCTCACATAAATTATTTAATCATCCAAAATATAGAGAATATAAGATAAGTTACCTTGCAGAAGAATGTGGCTATGCCTCTCCTCAGGTCTTTATTAATGCCTTTAAAAAAGAAACAGGAATGACTCCTTCTTATTTTATTGCAAATCTAAAGCAAGTAGATGCCTACGGTAAATAATGCTAAGATTCAATTTGCCTTACACTATACTTTATTAGCCTACTATTATTCGTAATATCATAATGAATTATATAGAGATAATTTGGTAATTGAATAGATGAAGTTATTCCTTATTTATTCATGGAAATCTCTTTAAGATAAGATTAAACAATTTTATCAAGCTGACATTAATACAGAAATTGATTTGTAAATCAGAAATATTTGTAATGGTATATATAATATAAAAAACGGGCCATACTACCACAGCCCGAAAAAAAACGTCACCTATTCAATAAAATTTGTTATTAATGTTAATATTAGAATATGAAAAAACTTAGGTTAAAGTTTTTGTATTTAAAATATGGATATTGAGAAATAAAATTGGGTGACATTAAGTCACCCAAAGACTTATGAAGTACAAAATCACTGAAACTAGACAGATCATTTTATTAACTAAGAACAATATTAGCTATCCATTTTCCCCTTTGCAAATGTTATAATTGAGTATTTCTGAATTATACTTTATAGTTAATACCTGTAATATATTATTAATGAGTTGATTATAAATGATAATTACCTTCAAGATATTATTTTTAGATGTATTGATTTTTTATCGCTAATTATTATTTAATATTTTAAATATTTAATTCTTATTAAGGATACTTATTCTATGATCAGAATACAGAGTTAATCATTCCTAAGATATATTATTTAAATAACTTATAATCTGTAAGAATCAACTATAATATTGTATTTAAATGTCATTTATAATTCTGAATTAATTAAATCTAATGTTTGCTCTCATTTTATATTGTTAACAAATTTGCAATGATTATAAGTCATATATCATTTTAAGTTATTAGTTGTATTTAATAAACCTGTAGCCATTTTACTTTGTTTTCATTTGTTAGGTCTATTTGTTACAGTTTTAGCAGGTAGTTCTCCATAGCAAACAGATTTAATTAATTTGGTGAGAATTACCTGCTTTTTTCAAAATGCTCAAAGGATTAAAACGAAAAACATCTCCTCAAGGACATGAGTAATATATACTTTGTTATTTAACCAATAGTTAATTAAAACGGGAGGTGACGGTCACTTTTTCTCTCATTTAAGGTAATGTAATATTTACTGCAATTACTTAGTCATTGTCCTTTTTAGTCAAACTTACTGTTTATAAGTTTGCATTGAGAGTCATCAATACGTTATAACTAAAATAAGAAAATAAAAATTGTTGATAAGTTCTAAGAATTAATTTTCAGTTTTCATAATTTGATTAGAGTGATTTAGTAATCATTATTTAACAATTTTTTCGGATAATTCATATTTGGATTATCCGTTTTTTTCTTAAAATTCTCAATCTCCTTTTTTAACAATACATCATTTCTTTTTTTATTCATTAAACTGTTTAATTTATTTTAATAATTCTTTAACATGCTTGTAATCAGTAGTTTTAATACGGTATATCAACTGCTTAAATCCTTTGAATAATTCCGAAATCATTAATTATGTTTCTTTTATTTCCTTCGTTTTGTCTTCAAATTTGCACTCGAATTTCAACACACTATATATTAATTATGATTAAATGTGTTAAATCAATAATTATTAATTACACACAAACAAAATGAGAAAATTAAAAGAAGAAGAAACAAAATTAGAGATTAAAAGAGAATACATTTCTCCAGTATTGGAAGTTGTATTTATTGAAATGGAACAGGGTATTGCTGCTGGTTCTGCATCTGTAAACGTGGGAGTGGATGTTAATGGAAATGCAAACGCTGTAGATACTGATTGGGGAGGTAGTGATGATACCGTAATAGATACTCCTTTCTAATAGATTCAAAATAACAATTACATTACACACATACACCGTTACAATGAAAATATTACACAATAAATACAGAGCCATTATTACGAGTTTAATATTAGTAATTACATCACTGATCTTTATACTTTCCTTCTTATCATTATCGTCTTGCCGAAGTACTGACATTGATCAGGATAAAGTTTTAAAAGGATCAGAAATAAGTGGTGGATTAGCTGCTGTGAATATTAATTTATTGGGAGCTGAATATGCTACCTCAAATAAACCAGCTCAAGTAGCTTCTATAAATCAAAAAGGATTAAATGTAGACAATGATGTTCAACATTATAGTGTCTTGGTATCTCCAAGTTCATTTATAACTGCTGAATTAACACCAAATAGGTCTTTAAGCTCGGTTGCATCATCTAAAAACTTAAATACCATTGCTGCTGTCGCAGGTGACCAGTTGGGTGCAGGTAATAAGTTTCGGGTTATTGTTTACAAACATAATGATGGTTCTTATAAAACTTATCAGGATTATACCATTGGGCAGCCTGTGGCTCCATTAATGTTAGATGGTGGGGTAGATTATGATATTGTTGTTTACTCTTATGGGGCAAGTACATTACCCAGTATAAGTACCAATGAACAAACAAATATAGGTAACGCTAAGATTAATTATGATAGCGAGAATCGTGATTTAATGTACCAGAAAATAAGCGGTTTTAAACCTAATGGAAATAATGCTAATAATTCTTTGAATATTAAATTAAGACACAAGATACCTAATTTAACTGTTACATTAAAATCTAATTCAATTATTAGTTCAGTCTCAAATGCATTAATCGGTAATAATTATGCTAATGCAAAATTATCTCTTCAGTCTGGAGAAATGATAGATTGGGGTAGTTTTAATAAAGTGAATGTAGACTTTCCTTCAGGCTCTTCAAGTTCTTTAGTTTCTTTACCAGTATTTGTTAATAATGATACAAATAAAGGTTTATTCTCAGCAAATATTACTGTTGCTGGAGTGACAAAAACAATTGATTTGGTGGATGCCTTTAAAATTACACCTGAGTATAAAAGTAATTTGACTATAAATTTAAAAACATGTGGAGCTTATATCGGTTCGAATACAAACCCTGCAAATTATAAAGAATTTATGTGTCAAAACTTAGGCGCAACAGAAGGAGTAGATCCATTTAGTCCTGAAGTTGGTAATCATGGAGCAAAGTATCAATGGGGAGCTAGGACTGGAGAAGCTGGGCGTTATATTTCACAAGCTAGTGATCAAAGTAATGATGGAGATATTTCTGGTTGGGAAATCTATAAAAAACCAAGTGGATCTTGGAGTGATAACAGGAAAACGGAAAATGATCCATGTCCTTCTGGATATAGGGTTCCTACTGTATCACAATGGCAAGCAGTGATTAATAACAATAATATAGAAAGAGTTGGTGGTAGTTGGGCTAATGACAAAAATAATTATAGTACAGCGCTTTACTTTAGGAGTTCTTCAAATATACGTACACTAATGCTTCCTGTTGCTGGAGACCGTAATAGCATGGGTGGCGGGCTGAGTTATAGAGGCATGTACGGATTCTATTGGAGTTCTAGTGAGAGCTCTTCTGCTAGCTATTTGAGCTTTAGCAGTGGTAATATAAGTACATACGATGACGGTCGTACGATAGGTCTATCTGTTCGTTGTATTGCAGAATAGATTCTATCTTAACTATTTCCCAGAATTTATTTCTTATAAATGTGCAACAACCTCATTTATTCAATTACCTAAAATACTAAACAAATGATTCACAAAACTTCAATAATAACACTCGTTTTAATACTACTTTCAATAAGTATTAAATCTCAAAATATTAACATGTCTTTTCCTCATTTTGCAGGAAAAACCTACGACTTCATTATTTTCCAGGGTGGGCAACAACAAACAGTTTATCAAGGAACAATACCCGCAGATGGTAAATTCACACTTAGTATTCCAGAAGAATATAAAACCTATAAAGGAATGAGCCGTTGGCTCATAACAGGTACCAAAGAAGGAGGTGGACTAGATATGTTTATTCCTGGAAGAGATTTTTCTGTAAGCTGTAATGAGGCTACTCCTAATAACAATAATATTATATATGCAAATAATGATTATAATAAAGAACTTAATGACTTACATAAGAAACAAGAAAATATTCTTAGGCGCTATGAAGTAATGAATCAGGCAGTACAGGTATTCTCTGATAAAGAGAAAAACTATCGTGTTTTTAAAACAGAATTACAAAAACAAAAGAGTGCTTACAACGATTTCCAAAAACACCTTGACCAAAAATCAGATTATATCAGCCACTTTTTACAGATTGTTAATATCACCAGAGGTATAGGTATTCATCTGAGCGAAAAACAAGAAGATAAAGCAATGGATATCAGCAGCTATATCACCAATCAGCTCAACTGGGAAGATTTATATACATCAGGGCATTGGAATACCATTATCGATTCATGGATTAGTATTCATACCCGAGTGATTAAAGATTCCAAAAAGTTTGCTGAAGATTATAGAGTAATTGAATCAAAACTAAAGTCTGATAAGCTCAACTATGACTTTTCAGAGAGGGTTAAACAGAATCTTAGAACTGATAATAAGCAAGGCTTTCTTAAAGAATTAAAGATTAAATAGTTAGTCTTAACGATACTTTTTTCATCGAAAGTGTGTGTGAAGCTATTTGTACAAATAGCTAAGTAGGCGGTAATCCGCCTACTTTTTCTAAAATCGGATAATATTCAAACGAAAAGGTAAAAACATTGTAGTTCAACTATTATGAAAAGAAACATCAACAAAAACATAAAACATATAAGCTTTAGTATTGCTATGTTATCAAACCTCTTCTATATTAGCTCCTGTCGTAGTGCAGAACATGATAATATTGTTGCAGGAGGAGCAATAGCAGCAGTAAAAATTAATCTATTGGGTTCTGATTATGCTTCAGGTAAATCTTCAAATCAGGCTAACTTAAAAGAAACGGGTTTACCAGTAAAAGATAATGTCCAGCGTCAAAGTAAAATGATTACCCCAAGTCTATTTTTTGAAGCAGAATTAGCTCCTTCAAACAATGATGCTAACAAATCTGGTCGTGCATCAACTGAACCCACTGCTTTAATAGCTGGAGATCAGATAGGGGCAGGAATGAAGTTTCGGATTATAGCCTACAGGCAGGATGATAATAGTTATCAGGCATATCAGGACTACACTGTTGGAGAGCAGGCTCAGCCATTAATGTTAGATAGCGGAAAAGCTTATACAATTATTGCTTATTCTTATGGCAGTACTTCAGCATTGCCAGAAATAAGCACAGGAGAAATGACAAATCTTAGTCAGGCAAAGATTGGTTATGATGATAACAATAAAGATTTGATGTATCATAAAACAGAAGGTTTTATACCTGATGGAAATAATCCTAATAATAAAGTTGATATAAAGCTAAGGCATAAACTAAATCAAATTACGACTGTAATAAACTCTTATATAGGTGATATAAGTGAAATCAGTTGGGCAGATCTAAGACCTCACCATCCTCAGGGTGTTTTATCATTATCTAATGGGACTATATCAAGAACCTATGAGAGTGCAGAGCGTTTAAAATTTTCAGGTACATTTCCAACAACTACTGCAATAGCTGATCCAGTATTAATCAATGCAGATACTAATGGAAGTCTAACAGGGGTATTTTCGGCAAATTTAACTATAAGTGGGACAGGTAATAAGACCATAGATTTGCCTAATACTTTTAAAATTACACCAGAATACAAAAGTACTCTTACTATAAATTTTAAAAAATGTGGGGCTTATTTAGGTCCTAACAATACCCAATGGAAAGAATTTATGTGTCAAAACTTAGGAGCCACAGAAGGAATTAATCCCTTTAGTCCAGAAGCTGGTAATCATGGTGCAAAGTACCAATGGGGAGCTCAGACATTAGAATCTGGAAGGTATATTTCTCAAGCTGATGATCAAAGTAATTCTGGATCAATATCAGGTTGGAATTCCACACCAAAGCCTGATGGTTCCTGGAGTGATACTGATAAAACAGGAAATGATCCTTGCGATAAGGGGTATCGTGTGCCAACCTCTGCACAATGGGAGGCTGTTATGAATAATAATAATGTTGAAAGAATTGGTTCTTGGACTAATGTAGGAGATACATATTCTTCAGTACTTTATTTAAAAAATGTATCAAATGTAATCACTTTAATGTTGCCTGTTTCTGGTTACCGTAGCTCATTAAATGGTCTTATTATCTTTCGGGGAGTCAAGGCGATCTACTGGAGTAGTAGTGAATATCAAAGTGATAAAGCTTTTAATATAACTGTAGAACGACTTATTAATGCAGGTAATGATATTAGTGATCGAGGATTTGCATTCCCTATACGCTGTATAGCAGAATAAATTCTATTAGTAGAAAAGGATTTTTAGTAGCTCATAAAAATATGATTAAGTATAATATTCTGGTAGGAAGAAGGAAAATGAAGCTATTCAGGAGCTTGGAGAAGGGTTTAATTACTTTCCAGATAATTCTGGTTATGATGCGAAAAAGAGTTGGTGGGGAAATAAAACAGCCTTATTACTGATCTTTGGAAAGGATGGACGAGTAAAAACCATGAATTAAAGGCATACTTTTTCCTCTAATCTATGATACGTATCTAAAATCTTCTTCTTTATAAAAACAGTTAATAATATTCTCATCATTGTTTCATTATAAAACATTAGAAGTTTTTTCGGGCGATTCTCCATAGCAAACAGATTTTATTAATTTGGTGAGATGACCTTTTTTTTTCACAATACACATTATACATAAATAAAAAATAAATTTAAACTTATGAAAAGGCTGTTTTTTGGCAATACTCTCCATATTCAGTCTTCTCATTAAATAGTTGTGGAGTTATTTTTTTGGAAGTAAATACTCAGGTAAAATCAAAGTGAAAGATCACCCTAATGTCGAAATATATGTTGATAGAAACAAAATTGGCTTAGAAGAAGAAGCTAAATTATTCCTAAAGGCAAACCTTTGATAGTTGAAGTCAAAGAGAGTAGCTGTGTATCTAAATATCAAACTTTTGATGAGGCTTTTAGGACTGGGAACTTTATTTTAAGTATATTTTCATTGGGGGGATACTAGGTGTAGGTCTTGATCTTGGTATAGGAGCAGCTTATAAACCTGATCATAGAGGTAATCCAAGTATTAAGAAGTTAAGTGATAAGAATTATATTTTTGATATTAATTATTCTGAATGTAAAAATTCATAATTTAATTATAGCCTCCTATAATTGCTGTAATATGCATATTCTAAGGCTATCTAAAACACTTGTATTTCTAAAAGAAATATTTAAAGATACGACTAATATATACTTTATCTTAAACCAATATTTAAATAAAATGGGGGACAGTCGCTTTCTCTCTCATTTAAAGTAATGTAATATTTACTGCAATTATTAGTCATTGTCCTTTTTAGCCAAACTTACTGTTTATAAATTTGCATTGAGAGCCATTAATACGCTATACCTAAAATAAAAAAATAAAAATTGTTGATAAGTTCTAAGAATGAATTTTCAGTTTTCATAATTTAATTAGAGTGATTTGGTAGTCATTATTTAACAATTTTTTCGGATAATTCATGTTTGGATTATCCGTTTTTTTAAATTCTCAATCTCCTTTTTTTACAATACATCATTTCTTTTCTCATTCATTAAACTGTTTAATGTATTTTTTTTACGATATTTTAATTTGCTTGTAATCATAGTTTTACACAGTAAATCAACAGGGTAAATACTTTAAATAATTCTGAAATCATTAATTCTGTTTCTTTTATCCTGTTCATTTTAACTTCAAATTTACACTCAAAACTTTAAAACACAATGTGAATTACATATAGTTAAATATGTTAAGTCATTAATTATTAAGTACACACATAAACAAAATTGAGAAATTCAAAAGAAGGGAAAAAATTAGAGGTTAAGAAAGGATATTCAGCTCCTGTATTGGAAGTTATTATAATTGAGATGAAATAGGTGATTGCAACAAGTTTGAAACTGTAAACTTAGGTGTGGATGTAGGCGGTAATGCTATTTTGTAGATACAGATTGAAGAGGTGATGATGATACCGTAATAATTACACAAAACAAACAACAAACAATAAATATCGATTACTATGAAAAAAAATGTTTTAAATTTATTTAGCCTATCGACAGTAGCGCTAATATTGACTTCATGCGATGCAATGCTGTCTACGTATCCACCTAATAATGGGAGTAACTATCCCAATTATGGAGGTGGTCAACAAGCTGAGAATTTTAGTGGGAAGTACTCTAATCAAGGTGATGTAAACCGTGCGAGTAATTTTACCATGAATTTATCTCAGTCTGGAAATCATATTTCTGGCACTTCCAGAAATACTACTGGCAATGGAAATGATTCTGGTTTGCTTTCCGTAGATGGAAATGTGGATGGAAATGTAGCCAATCTTCAGTTTTTTGATCAAAAAGGAAATTTGATTGCCAATGGAGTTTTGAGTCATACTGAAGATGCGTATAGTTTTATTCAAAATTCCAAATCTTTCTTTATCCCAGCTGAATCTTATTTGTATAGAGGTAGATAAGTTTATTGTATGGAAAAAATATTTTATTTCCGATCGTCTCTACGCTATTTCTTCAATGCAAAAAGATGAACCTAAATCAGATACTACTATTGTACAAGTGGATTCTATCAAAAGAAAGTCTTAGAAGCTCCATTATGATTTTTCAGAGAGTTAAACACAATCTTATCACTGAAAATAAGGAGGCCTTTCTTAAAGAAATAAAGATTAGCTAGCTAATCTTAACGATACATTTTTCATCGAAATGTGTTTGTGTGAAGCTATTTGTACAAATAGCTAAGTAGGCGGTAATCCGCCTACTTTTTTAAAAAAAAATTATTAATATTCAAACGCTAAAGTAACGATTCTATAAATTATTATTCATTTAACTATTAGTAGACGTGTAATTGGTGGGTAATTTAGATAAATATTGTAAAGTATAATATTCTGGTAGAGAAAACTAAAAATGAAGTAATTAAGGAGCTTGGACAGGAATTTAATTACTATCCTGACAATTACTTAAAGGGGCTGGTTGGGAAATAAAACCGCTTTGTTGTGGATCTTTGGAAAAGATAGACGTGTAAAAACCATGAGTATAAAAACATACTTTTTTCTATCGTCTATGGCACGTGTTTAAAATCTTCTTCTTTATAAGACTGTTAATTTTGTTCTCATCATCGTTTTGCTTCATTATAAAACATTAGCAGTTTTTTTGCGATTCTCCATAACAAACAAATGTTATTAAGTTGGTGAGTAATATTTGTTTTTATACAATTAAAAATAATAGTGAGGTAGTAAGAGCTAAGCATAGGACTATGTTACAATTTTATAGATAGCTTCCAAAATTATTTTGATTCTACACAAAAAATTCTATACGGTACTAAAATAGCGTCATTATATATTTTCTTAACTTGTTTAAGATCATTATTTCCACTTTTTTTACTAAAAAAACTGCCTGCCAAAATTTTATAGTTGGGTCTTAAGCTACTATCTATTTCTGCTCTTAAAGCGGGAAAATTATTTCTAATATCATGTCTTATTTTATTTGCGGCATTTCCATTGTTGGTCGTGGCTATTTGTATTTTATATCCCATCAATTTGGGTTTCTCTTTACAAATATCTGCGATACTAAGAGTTGTATAATTGGTTTTAGTTGTCAATTTCTTTTTACTGATTAACCTATTTACGATTTCTTTTCTCTTATTATTATCTCCATTCTTGATGCTGGATTGCATACAATTATTCTCTGTTTTTTCTAGTAAATTATCAATTCTGACATCCATTTCTATGGAATAGATATGTCCATTCACACTATCTATTTTCTTAATAATTTCTTGTGCACTGAAATATTGAACACCGAAAATAATAAATGATATATATCTTTTTATAGTCATAAGATTTGTATTTTTTTCATAAAATATGAACTTCTATAGTTATTTTTGTCAGAGTATTTTTTTCGTTAAATTTCAGAATCAGGAATGTTTTTCCCCACCACCAATTCTTTTTGGTTTTACAAATCCAGATATTATCTGGGTAACAAATAAACTCTTCTCCAATATTTTTTAAGATTTCATTTTTTTCTTTACCTATAAAAGAATAATAGTAATTGAACTTACTCTTCATTATTATGTATATAAAAATCCCTAGCTATTATCTAATAAGCAGATGCTTGATAGCAGTATAATATTAACTAGGCTATTAATATTATGCAAATCCAATAGTTCATTTTTTCGGAATTAAAAACAAATGTTTTGAGTGTTAAGTGTTTGATTATTAATTTGTTTTTTTTGATTTTTCCTTTTACTTAGTTTGATGCTCTAATGATTAAGTGAAAGGTTACATTTCTGGTTATATAAACACCAAATGCAAATTATAAAAGCTAAATAATATATTGAATTTATAATTCTCCATATATTGTGTTTAAGTGTTTGTAAATGAATATTTTTATTTTATAAAATGTATTTATTTATTCCGAAATATTTAAATGGATATTTTGTTCTTTTTTTTCATTGTTAACACATTTGTAAAGAGTATTCTTATTTGCTGTCATTTAAGCTATTAATTGAAATTATAACCACAAGACTTTGTTGTCATTTAATTAAGCTTACTGGTTATTGTTTTAACTGATAATTCTCAAAATGAAATTAATTACGTAAGTAATGAGAACTGTACGTTTTTCATTACTTCCAATACTGACAAAATATTTCTACATATGAGAAATTCGTTAACAATTTTGGTAATGCTCGTGTTAAGTAAGATTGCATATTCTCAAGAAAATAAGCATCAGATTAAAGGTAATGTACTCTTCGCCCCGATTGGAGTCTTTAATATTGGATATGAATATATTTTTAATCATCATTGGACAGGGCAAACAGATTTATTTATTTCCATTTGGAGGTTTATTTTCAGAAAAACAATTACAGTTGGGTATGGGCACATATGGGAGTCCGTTATTATTCCCAGAGGCACCGGAAAAATGATATATAGAGGCTAATAATGGGATATCAGTATTTAATACGAAAAAATTGAATTATTGGAATACACTTTTGTCTCGGCAATGATACAATGTTTTGGTAGGGACTATAATCGGTTGTCAAATTAAGATTGCTGATCGTTGGAACTTAGATCTATTTTTAAGTGGAGGGAATGCTCAAAGCTTTTATCATATTTTGAATAAATCTACTCCTTCACTAGAAAGTTATAATGCTTCTGCTTATGGGAATAATGGTGAATGGACTCTTTATCGTGGGGGTGTTATGGTTTCTTATAGCTTTAAAGTAAAATGATTTACCTGAATGAAAAATAAATTAACAAAAACAATACAACTAAAAATAAAAATATTTAATAAAAGATATAAATCAATCATTTCAGGTTTAATATTAGCATTTCAATTGTTAATACCTATTCTCATTTTTATATCAATATTATCTTGTCACAGGGTTGATTATGAAAATATTAGTCAGGAAAAAGGTATAGCTTTTGTAAAGATTAATTTATTAGGAGCGGATTATCAGGATAAGACTAGAAATGCTTCACAAAATCCAAAAGAGATCATATTATTTAATCATAGTACTATTCTGACTGCGGAACTAAATAAAGAGCTATCTAAACGAACTGTTGTTGGAGATTCAATAGGCAATGATGTGAGGTTTAGGCTAGTTGCGTATAGGTCGAATGATAATAGCTATCATATACATCAGGACTATATCGTAGGAAAAAGTGCAAAACTTTTAATGTTAGATAGTAAAATGTCTTATACAATAATTATTTATTCATATGGTAATGCATCTGTATTGCCAAAAATAAGCACAGAAGAAATAACAAGCTTAACCGATGCTAAAAAAAATATGGTGATGATAATAGAGATTTAATGTATCGAAGAATAGATAATTATATACCAGATGGAGATATTCCTAATAATAGACTTGATGTTAAATTGAGACATAAACTTACTCAAATCATTACAGTTGTTAATTCTAAAATAGGAGATATACAGTCTGTTGCTAATACATCTCTTCGCAATCATTATATAGATGGTACTTTGTCTTTAGAAAATGGAAAAATGGATGGTCGAAGCACAAGTGTCAATCAAAACTTAGATTTTATTAATTCTTTTCCGGCTTCAAGTGCAGTTGCATCTCCTGTGCTTATAAATGCTGATACAAATAGTAATCCTACATGGTCCTTTTTTCTTATATAACCATAGGAGGAAAAACAAAAATTATAAACCTTCCAAATTCTTTTAGAATAATTCCTGAATTTAAAAGTAAGCTCGCTATTAATTTAGGAAAATGTGGTGCTTATATTGCTTCGGGAGTATGGAAAGCATTCATGTGTCATAATCTAGAATCAAATATATCAGACAATCCATTTACACCAAATGCAGTTATTCACGGAGCTAAATATCAATGGGGGCACAAACGGATGAGAATGGAAGATATTATTCTCAAGAAAAAGATCAGATTAACAGCGGAGTAATTACTGGATGGAACAATATAGGATTAACAGGTAATCCCTGAAATAGTAACACTGAGACTAACCCTGAAAAAGATAAAGATCCATGCCCAGATGGTTATAGAGTTCCAACAAGAATTGAATGGTAGACGGTTATAGATAACAATCCTCAACCGTCTCGTTTGGGGAGTTGGGAAAATTCTTCTGCTAATTATGGAGCCGCAATAAAATTTGGAGGGACTATTGATAATAGGTTGTTATTACCAGCCGCAGAAAATCGTGATCAAAATTCAGGTGTTCTTAATAATAGAGGAAGTAGTGCTAATCCTACTAGTACAGGAGTATATTACTTAACTTTTGATATCAGCGGTATATATAATAGCCTATCTCGTTCTGCTGGATATAGTATTCGTTGTATATCACAGTAAAGTATATTACTATATAGTGTATATGTTTTCCTGGATTTCTATTTAAGTGTTTGAGAATCATATTTTTTTAGATGGGATTTAATGTTTTATTTAATTCTATAATTCGGAAATAATTAATACTGATTTTTTGTTTTCATTCCTATTGTTTTTTAATTAGTCAATATATTAGCATGGCTAGGCTATATGGAAATGATTAATAATTTAGTAGAAAATATTACCATCTTTTCTATATTTCAGTTAAATATGTTAAAAATTATGATATGCATGAATTCGTAATCATATTATTAGTTACTGTAGCACTTGTAAATACTTATTGTATTTTAAGTCGATGGCTTGCAAAGCCATTTGGCTATCCAATGGAAGGAGTTTATTATGGTACATTAGCAACTGTTTTATCTTTTGTTTCTTATGAAATAATAACAATAAACCAATACTTAGAAACAGAATTTATTTTTTTGGTTAAAATAATAATATCCACTATTATATGGATAACTATTTATTTGGTGTCACGTAACGCATGGAAAAAACGCATAAATAGAATTCATGATAATTCCGATTTGAAAAAGAGTAACAGAACGAAAACATTCAATGACTTATAATTTTATTCTATTATAGAAGATATATAGTAGTTCTCAGCGTATTCATTTGTGATACTTGCTACTGGTTTTTGATTTCAGGGGTACTCTTTCATGATCTACTACAATTTTAGCATAAAATCTTTTTATTCAATATGCTCATCTCTTTTATTAAAATAGTATTTACATAAAAATATTTATCAGTTTATAAGCCTACGAGCTACAATTAAAATCAGTGTGACTAATGGTACATATGGTTTAATTTATATTTTATTAATTATTGACCTGTAAATCAAATAAATACAATGTTTGTATGAAAACAGCTTATTTGTATATCCGTGTAAGTACGGATGAACAGGAAAGAAAAGGTTATTCTTTACCGGAACAGGAAGACAGATTATTGAAATATTGTAAATATAACAATACCGAAGTCAAAGGAATTTATCGTGTATATTCCAGATAAACTGCATTAAAAAGACCCTTTTGTATTGGTCAAAAAATCCCTTTCGCTGATCGAAAATGACTCATCATTGCTGAAATAAATTAACCCTATTTCACCGATTCAAAATGACCTGGTGAAAAGAAATTAAATTTTATAAGAATTATTTAATTATTTCTTTAGTATGGAGGTTTTCATTTTAAAAAAAAATCTTTATTGTGATGTCAAATAATCCTATAAAAATGAAAAGATTATATCAAATTATTCATTTATATTGCTAAGGAAAAGGAATCAGAATGATTCACAGCTTGGTTGGTACGTCCCTTAATACTATTAAAAAGTATATACGGATATGGAATGGTTTGGAGATGGTTACAAAGAATTTTCTTCCAGAAATGATCAGAAGCTCTCAATATTTTTCACTGTTAATACTTCTATACCTGTTAAGAATCCCAGAAGAGAGCATTATATTTACTGTTGCCAGAACTAAGTAAACGTTTGAAGAAAAGAGGTGTTGCTAAGGAGATGCTCTATAACGAATATGGGAACTAGATGCAGAACAACAACCAAATACTGTATGCCCTACAAATTCCCGAAAATTATTTATATCATTTTTTTTTTGCGTAGAACTAGCGATGGAAGCTAAATTGTGAATAGGCTTGGGCATTAACTTCAGCATTATTAGCATCCGGTAAAGCACATTACTTAACTTCTACTAAAAATGGTTCATCTGTATTTTACCATAACAGAATATATAATTCATTCATCGGTACTTTAGCCGGACCTGATCCCTCAATAATGGTTCCTGGAAATACAATGCAAGGACGCAATATTCGCTGTATAAGGAAATAATGGAATATCTATTGAAATCTTTTCATATCTCTACTTAGTATAAACATCCACAAAAAAAAATATTAACTACATCTATTTTAATAAAAAAAATAAACATAATAAGTGCAGAAATGGAATTAAATAAATGTAATATTTTAATTCTTCTAAAAAATAAAAACCAATATATTTTGATGAAATTCTGGTAATTATTAGAATGTTGCTTTGTTTTGTAGTTCAATTTCTTCTTTTATTTGAACCGTAGTATAAGACGATTATATCAACATGTATCTTATACTTTTTTCTAACAGAATGCTATAAATAATTCTCAAAATAATTTTTAACACCAAATATTTATGATTAATCAACACCAACAAAGTTTTTCAGATTCCCTTAAAAACAAAGAAATACCGAGTAATATCTTAATGGGATTCTGGCATAACTGGCCAGGAGATTCTAGTCCAGGATACCAAGGAGGGAGACCATCAACAATTGATCTCACGGAAATTCATCACAAATATAATGTAGTGGTTGTCTCCTTTATGAAAGTGATAGAAGGAAGTGGAGATCCCATACCCAATTTCATTCCTTTTAGATACACAGATGAAGAATTTGCCAAGCAAATTAATCTTTTACATCAACAAAACAGAATTGTTTTAATATCTTTAGGTGGGGCTGATGCCCATATTGAAATGCATAGTGGACAGGAAATAGATTTTTCCAAAAGAATTATTGAATTATCAGACAGATATGGCTTTGATGGTTTGGACATAGATTTAGAACAAGCTGCAATAGATGCCGCTGATAATAGTTCTGTTATACCAACAGCATTAAAACTAGTAAAAGATCACTACAAATTAAAAGGAAAAAACTTTATCATTAGTATGGCCCCAGAATTTCCTTATTTAAGAGAATCTGGCAAATACACTCCTTACATTAAAGATCTAGAAGGCTATTATGATTTTGTTGCGCCACAGTTTTACAATCAAGGAGGTGATGGCGTATGGGTGGATGGAGGGACAGGCTGGTTATCGCAAGCTGATAATACAAAAAAAGAAGATTTCCTCTTCTTTTTAACTGAGAGCATTATTACCGGAACAAGAGGTTATATAAAAGTTCCCCATAATAAATTCATTATAGGGCTACCAAGTAATATTGATGCAGCTAACTCAGGCTATGTTAGTGATTCTTCAATAATAAAAAAAGTATTTGACCGACTAACTATAGCCAATCTTCCTATAAGAGGATTAATGACATGGTCCGTTAATTGGGACAGTGGAAAATCAAAAAGTGGCAATAAATACAATTGGGAATTTGCTTCCCGCTATGGCGACTTAAATAATGATAATTCCAATGGGACAGAAAAACCAGAGAAACCTAGAGGCCTTAAAGTTCTTAACATTAATGAAAGGAGTATAACAATAGGCTGGGATCTTCCTATCACTATAGGGGAAATCAAAAAATACAGAATAAGCAGAAATGGATTAACTGTAATAAATATTCCTGCAACTCAATCATCATGGGAAGATAAAGGACTTATTTCTAATACAGAATACACTTATCAGATTACTGCAATAGATGCCAACGGAAACGAATCATTTCCCAGCAATACTATCAAAGCTACCACTTTAAGTGAAAATGAAAGCAGTGAGCCTCCTTTACCACCTACAAATTTACGTTTAATGGGTATATCTGATAGTTACGTCAATTTAATGTGGGGAAAATTGAGTGGAAACAATCCTCTAACAACATATGTAATTTATCGTGATGGAATCGAGGTAACCAAGTTGAAAGCTGACAAAGAAAGTTATATAGATAAAAATGTCATACCTAATACCATCTACAGATACTTTATAGCAGCGATAGATACAGAAGGACTTTGGTCTGTACCTAGTAATGTTCTTAGCGTACATACAAAAGAACCAACAAATGATTCTAATCCTGAATGGAAGATCAATACCCATTATATCACAAACACAAAGGTAGACTATCAAAACAAAACATATCGTTGTCTGCAGGCACATACATCAAATACAGGATGGACCCCTATAGATACACTAAATGTACTTTGGATTATTAGTTAACCATTTTTTTGTAGATCATATTATATAAAGGCATCTATTAATAAGTATATATAGGCTTTACAATCTGTACCTATTTTCAACCAGACGGCAAGCACCTGTCCTTATGAACATACAGTCATTAAAATAGCACTACTCTATCTATACACTTAATTATATTCTAATATTTAATAAACCTAAATCAATTTCTAATTAAAGCTATTTTGCTTTATATTTTTAAAATTTATTAACATGAAAAAAGTAACATTAACATTCCCTGTGTTGGAAAATTCTGAATTCACAAATTCATCAGGTCAAATTCCGGAAATAGCATTATTTAATGGAAGAAACAAGAACTCTAAACTTCCTCTTGTAGTAGGGTACTTTCCCTCTTGGAGTGACTATTCGACTAATATTCTTCGAAATATCCCTGAAGAAGTAACCTATGTTTTCCTTTCATTTGTAAAACCTAATATGCGTTATAAAAAGGGTTCATTTGATCTCACAAGCACAGGTTTACAATGCGATAACAATGGTAAAGTATTAAAGGAAACGGTAGACATTCTTAAATCAAGAGGAATAGGTATCATCTTATCAATTGGAGGAGAAACCTATTGGGGATCCGATGAAGCCTATGACATAAATCACCAACAAATTGCAGATTTTGTAAGAGATTTTGGTTTTGAAGGAATTGACTGGGACTATGAGCCGAATGGAAGCTTTGCCACTATTGGAGAACCAATAAATGTTCAGCGCTTTATATCTATGATTGAAGAATCCAGGAAACTTTTACCAAAAGAAGAGGGGTTCATTATTGCATGTGCACCTTCTGGTGTTGGAGCATTAGGTGGCCTTACAAATGATGACCCTGAATCTCCATATGCTTACTCCAAACGCGGACAATTAACAGGTGAACCAGACACCCATTTATACCAACCAACATCTTCAGAAGGATACTCAATTCCATTATTTGGTTTTGGAGCATCTGGGCATATGATTCCAGTAATGAAAGCTGTTGGGCATCATTTGGATTTTATTGCATTTCAGGGATACAATGTTGGCTCCGCAACCCGAAGAGAGCTAATGTATGATTCCTATGCTTACTACGCAAATATATATGGATTCAAAGTAGCTTTTGGCATGCATGTACCTAATGAACCTTGGGGACCATTTTATAAATATTCTGAAGACAAAATCAAAGAATATACGTCTCATGTAGCTGAAGGAGGAAAGCATAACCGATTTGGAAAAGGAGACGGTGTAATGTATTGGCAATTACTGCAAAAATCAGCAGACAATTCAGCTATAACTGGAATAGAATATAGCAAAATTTCTTATAATATTTTAGAAAATGCCAACCCTGTAACAAGTCCTAGTATTTCCATTTCTACTCCAGTTAATAATGCCCTAATCAAAGAAGGTAGTACATTTGATTTCAGAGCAAATAGCAAAAGATCAAATCTGGTCAAATTCTATATTGATGGCCTCTTAATCGAAACTTTAAAAACTGAACCTCTTAAAATAACAATAAATCAAAATCAATTATCTCAAGGATACCATACTCTTCAGGTAATAGCCTATGGAATTACAGGCGAAGAAGATTCCGATTCTGTAACCATAAAAATTATTAGTAATGATTCTGTAGAAGGAATCCCTCAATGGGAGGCTAAAGTTTATAACTCAGCAGGTAATCAAGTATTATATAATAATAAAGTATGGTCCAATAAATGGTATGCGGAACCAGCGGATGTACCAGGACAGGCTGATGTTTGGAAATTTATTCGAAACGCTGATGACAATGGAGGAGATGTAGTTATTTCAGCGCCTTCAATTCCTGCAAACATTTCTTCCCCAGTACAAACCAGTACCTCCATAACAATCAACTGGCTTCCTTCTAACGGAAGTAAGCCTATTGATTACTATACAATCTACAGGGACGGTAATGAGCTTGAAAAAATATCCAAAACAGAATTTACAGATAATAATCTTCATCCAAATAATCAATATTCATATCAAATTAGAGCAACAGATACGGCTAACAACAGCTCACTTATAAGTAGTCCAGTTATAGTAAAAACCAAAGGAGACAATGAAAATAATTTTCTTTATTGGGAGGAAGGCAAGTGGTATTCCGATGGTGAAACAGTAAGATTTGAAGCTTTCAATTATACATGTATTATGCAACATACATCCAATAAATTCTGGATCCCAAATAAAGCAAATTCTTTATGGGCCAAACATGAGCTTTAATATTTCACTAATTAAATGTCTTTATTATAAAATAAAATTTATGTACACAAATAATATACACACCAGAAATACGCGTCACGGAAATCGAAACTTACGTCACGGACATATTTTTTCACCTGAATCAAGACCTTATTTTGCATGGAAAGAAGGCAAAATAGACAAAGGAGCGTTGAATCAAATAGAAGCTGGGAAATTTTTTCCAGCAATACAAGGCGGCATAAAAGATGTTTCATTCCCTACAGATGTACCAAATGCCTTACCACCGAAAGACGGACAAATTGCCAGTGGTGGACAAGTTCCTTCATTACTTTTAGATCAACCTGGAACCCATTGGAAAAAACATAAAGTAAAATCGGGAGAAACACTCGCTGTTTCTTGGGATTATACGGCGGCCCATACAACTCGTAGGTGGAATTATTTTATAACAAAATCCACCTGGAATCCAAATCAAGTATTAAGTAGAATACAGTTTGAAGAAAAGCCTTTTTACCAGGTACAACTTGATCATGAACCATTCTGGGCACATACAAGTGAACTAAAACCTCCAATTCCTACCATACATAATGTATCGCTACCAGTAAGAGATGGCTACCATGTCATATTAGCAGTCTGGGAAGTAGCAGATACTGGAAACGCATTTTATCAGGTTATCGATCTCGACTTTGTAAACGATGGAAATGTTGAACAAAAACCAGAGAGGCCTACCGGTCTCAAAGTTCTTAATACTCATGAAAGAAGTATCGCATTAGGCTGGGATCCTATTGCCATTAAAAGTAAAATTGCAAAATATAGAATAACCCGGAATGGAGTAACTACAATAGATATCCCCACATTTGAATCATCGTGGGAAGACAAAGGGCTCCTTCCTAATACTGAATACACGTATCAAATCAGCGCTATAGACACTAACGGAAATGAATCCTTTCCAAGCAATTCCGTTAAAGCAACTACGCTAAGCGAAAATGGAAGTGATGCGCCTCCTTTTCCTCCTACAAATTTACATTTAATGGGCATATCTGATAGTTATGTCAATTTAATGTGGGGGAAATCAGCCGGAAACAATCCTATAACAACATATGTTATTTGTCGAGAAGGACTTGAAATAGCAAGAATCCAAGCCGATAAAGAAAGTTACATAGATAAAAATGTTGCTCCAAATACCTCTTATAGATATTTTATTTCAGCTATAGATTCTGAAGGCCTTTGGTCAGTACCTAGTAATATACTTAATGTTCGCACAAAAGAATCTGCAACCAATTCAGATGCTGAATGGAAGATTAACACTCATTATGTTACAAATACAAAAGTAAGCTATCAAAATAAAATATACCGTTGCTTACAATCCCACACATCAAATACAGGATGGACGCCTGTGGATACATTAAATGTACTTTGGACCGCTGCTAATTAACAATCTATATTTTAACTTAAAAACAGGGTTAATAGCCCTGTTTTTTTGCACTCAAAAAATATCATTTAATTGATACAGACTTTTTCTTAAAGTTAATGGGCTCAACCATCAATAAATAATTTGATAATTAGGATATAAAAAATGGGCTAAAAATGATTATACATAGTACAGATATTTCAATAAAAAAAGACACTAAATATACCGTCAACTTCAAAAAAAATCATTCGTCATTGGCTTGTACTTTTTTAAGATTGGCTATAAAATAAGAGGGAGTCATACCTGTTTCTTTTATAAAAGCACGAATAAACACTTGTGGAGATGTATAGCTGCATTCTTCAGTAAGATAGCTGATTTTATACTCTCTATATCGCAAATTATTATATAGTTTATGCGGAATATAATTAATCCTAAGTTTATTGATATACCCATTAAAATTCTGTTCTTTATGTAATTTAATAATTTGAGAAAGATAGTTAGGATTAGTATTCAATTTAAGTGATAAATAAGAAAGAGTAAGATTTTTTTTAAAAAATTCCTATGATTCAAAATGAGCAAGCTTATTGATAAGACTTCTTTCTAGGTCAGAAGATATAAAATTTTTATCAGATGAATTAATATTAAAAATCAAGCTTTCATCTTTATTCAATTTGTCAATAAGAAATATATATTTATTTCTTAATTCTTTATTTCTCTTTCTGAAAAAGATGCTGATTCCAATAAGTAATACTATAGCAATGATAGTAGATAGCAGTAAATATTTTTTAAGACTATATGCCCCCTGTTCCAAATAGTAAGACTGTTTATCTGGTTGAGAAACTACTGATTTGTTTTTTAATTCTTAATAAACTATCATTAAGCTTACTATACAACTTTAAATACTTGTTTTGTTGAGAAACATCCTTAATAGAATCATATATATATATCAAATTATCATAAACAGCCAATCTTCTATTTGGATCTTTATCTTTTTTTTCTTCTTCCAGAAATCTTTCAAAATATTTTATACTCTTTTGATAATCTTTCTGCTGAAAATAGAAATGTCCAATAGTAAAATAAGTAAACATAGCACTATCTTCAAAGTATTGAGGATGGCTTCTGGATAGAAAGCTTTAGAGTAATAATTTTCAGCTTTAATCAAATTAGGAGCGTGTACAAGATGGCTATATATACTCCCCATATTTAAATACTGACTGATAAGCATATTATAATAGCTACTCTTTTTCACTTTACTTACGTCTTGAGGTGAAATAGATTCTATAATATTTAAACTTTTCTGAGAATAATAAAGAATAGAATAATTTACTTCTTCTCCTTCAGATAATCCGGCAAAAGTTGTATATATCCTGCTTAACTGTATATTCTTATCAACCGAATTACTAATTTTTCCAGCATATCAAACAGCAATACCAAGAGCTCTTTTAGACTCCTTATACATATCTAACATTGCAAATGTTATCCCCATATGTATATATACTGCTAAATGCCTTATTATCACCTAGTTTTATTGCATTTTCTTTAGTGCCTTCTCCATAATTAAGAGCTACAGTGTAATCACCTTTTCCAAGATAATACTGTTGTATCGCCATTAATCCTTTTAGTATTCCTGCCTTAAAATTTTTATTTTTTGAGTTTTCTAGTTCAATTTGATTAAATCTAAACATAATTTCATTTTCAGGCAATTCACGAAACTATGATTTATAAACTATGATTAACAATAACCTGATTTTTAAGTTTATTAATAAAAAGCATTGGAGTTACTCCTGTTTCTTTTCTAAAAGCACTAATAAATACTTGTGTAGAAGCGTAACCGCACTCTTCTGCCAAATAGCTTATTTTATATTCTCTATAAAGAGCATTCTCAGATAACTTACGACATATGTACCCAATTCGTAAATAATTAATATAACTATTAAAATTCCTTTCCCTATGTGATTTTATAAACGCAGACAAATACTTAGGATTTGTATTAAATAAATGCGATAAATAAGATAAAGTAATATTACTTTTTAGAAATTTTTCAGAATTTTCAAAAACTAATATCTTTTTCAATAAGACCTTCTCTATATCTGATGACAAATTATTCTTATTACAATCTTTATCTAATTTTTCCATAGGCGCAAGATGTTTCCTTTCAATAATTCGTTTTATACTATAATAGAACTTTGCCTGCAGGAGAGTAAATAATAGAAATCCAACAGAAATAAAAATTATATTCCAAAAAGTATTGCTTTCTCTTTCCATTTTGATATCACTATTTAAATTTGAAGCAATTCCATTTATCTTAATATTTGGATTGGCATCAATTGAAAAATCACATATTGGTAGCCTCTCCAATACATGACGAAAGTCAACAGTATTCACTAAATTTTCTTTAGCAATAGAAGTAATAAATTGATTACCATTTTCACTTTTCACTAATCCCATTATTTGGAAATTACACAATATAAGCTTGATAAATAGAATAAATAGAGAGTTTTTTTTAATAAAATTCATTTTACATTAGTTTTCTATAAAATTAACCCTACAAATATTAACCAAAGACATAATTGTATTAATGAATTCATGTATTTTTAAATAGTAAATAATATATAAAATGTTGATTTACAGATATTAAAATTTGTAAAATATATATTTATTACGTTTTAAATTAAAAGAAATACATACATCTAATTGTATTCAATAATAATTAAATATAATTATTGTTTACATAATAAACTTACACGCAGATTTGCAGACTAAACAAAATAAAAGCTTTTAGCCATGAGCGTATAATTAAACAATCAAAACAGCTAATGAAAAAATAAAGAAAACCGACGCTAAACTAGTGTTGACGTAAAATATCGAAAGAACAAAAGTCTGTTCTAGTTAACGCAAATAAATCAGACATATAGCCAAATTGAAATATTTGATCATTCAAGTACAAATTTACAAGACTACCAAACTTTATACTCCGTTAAGTATAATTTGGACACTTACACACATGCAATAAAACGCTACTAATATTATGTATACAAAAAGTAACAGTTCTTGTTGCTACAGACTGTATTTGATTAATTTATGTGTTTTTATTTCAATTATTATGAATTCATTTTCTTTTATGCTTGCTTTTTACAATGCATATTTGTTATTAATTGAAGAACACAGAATATATAGCTTCAAAATAGCTAATACAATCATAATTGATCAACAGATAATTTAATTAATATGAAATTAAGAAAAGTAGGAAAGAAGCAAGATTTGAATTTCCTGAAATTAAGCAGAATGTTTATACAGCTTTTGTTACTGGTACTTGTACTGACGGGTTGCATTCATAAAGGTAATGATATGAAGCATAATAAGTCGCCAATAACTAGAACTCTTGATACTGATATAACAATTGTACTTATTCATGGAATGGGTTCCAGTCCCGGTGCATGGGGCACAGCAGAGAACTTCTTAAAAGCTAAAGGTTATAGAGAAAATTCAAGTTATTACAAATTTGATTATAGTAAAACTACGGATGAGCATATTAAGAATAATGCTGACAGACTTAGAGACTGGTTAAAAGAAAAAAAAATAGATAAAAAACCAATAGCTTTAGTTGGACATTCGATGGGAGGGCTTGTTGCCAGACGTGCAGTTGTTGATGATCCGACATTAAATGTGGTAAAGTTAGTCACATTAGCCTCGCCAAATGATGGTGCAAAGTATGCTTGGGGGTGTGAGCTACCAGGTCTTTTACCTGGTCAAATTGTACCGCTCCCTAATCCCTGTCCTCCCGGAGTAAATGATATGAAGGTTTCTTCAAAATTTCTTGAAAATCTAAATTACCACTCAATTCCCTTTAATAGTACTTCAAGAGTCATGTCTTATGCAATACAAGGAGATGGACTAGTATCTATATCATCCTCACATATACCAAATACCTTACAAAAGACAGTGGCAGAAAATGCTCCTTCTTATGGTTCTAAGTCTAAAGTAGTTGGTTCAAATCGCGGAACTACTGAAGTTCATTCAGCAATTATTAATAAAAAACAAGTATTGGAAGATGTATTGAAATTTATTCAAAACAAAGAAAGTGCCTCTTTAATTGTTAATGGAGGCCCCTTGCTGAATCATACTGAATGCTATTGGGGGAGTGCTAATGGTAAGGTTCAATGGAGACTCCCTATGGCAGCTCCGGATAATTTGATGATGGAAATAATGGAAAAATCCAAAATTATTAAAACTGCTTCAGCTAAAAAAGAAATTATTGATGGGCTTAGTGATGGGAATTATTCAGCACGTTTTTATGATCCCAAAACAAATAAAAGATCAGAATTCTCAGCATTTTATATGGAAAAATCTATGTTTAAATGTTCTTCAGATTATATTAATAACAGAGAAACAATTGATGTTTGGCCAGGTACAGATCTTAATGTAAGGCTTAAGTATTCGACGTCAGAGAAAAAGCTCTATGTAACGATTCCGTCTACACTCTTTAAAGGCGAAAATCGTATAATTATAAAACGAAATCACAAATATGTAAGTGAATCTTATCGAGGAACGGTTTACTATGGATCTAAAGTGTCTGATCAGGGTGGGAATATTGAATATTATACAAACGATAACCCCGGCTACTATGCCGCTACTTATACTGCATCTTTAGTAAGAGGTAAACCAGGAGAAAGTGGGGACGGAGAAATTAGAATACTGGCTACTTTATATATTGGTGGTCAGCCTCCAGGAAATGATCCAGGATATAATCCGAACCCTCCTGCATTTAGAAAAAAATAATATTGAAACTGTCTGCTGAGCATTTTAATGACTATCAGTATTTGCTCTGACGAGTTGACATCAAGATTTTTGAATTTTAAAAAAATATAAGCGTAAAAAAAGAATTAAAAATTAGGATATCCTTTACAAAAAAACAATCTGTCATTGAATGTATCAGATGATGTAAAATTTTGAAAAAATAATATAAAAATGAGTCTTAATGAGCGTTTAAAAGAAGTAAAAATGCCTGCCTTAGTATATCGTGTAGATAGCAGTCCTCCACTTATAGATGATGATTTAAATGGTGGAATATTTGGAAATGGATTTAAGTCCCGGGGTAATTGTTATATGCTTACAAATCATGTGAGGGGAGCTTTTATGCTTGCAAAAACTGGTTAAAAGAAAAAAAATAGATAAAAAAACAATAGCTTTAGTTGGACACTCGATGGGAGGGCTTGTTGCCAGACGTGTAGTTGATGATGATCCAACATTAAATGTGGTAAAGTTAGTCACGTTAGCCTCGCCAAATGATGGTGCAAAGTATGCTTGGGGGTGTGAGCTACCAGGTCTTTTACCTGGTCAAATTGTACCGCTCCCTAATCCCTGTTCTCGCGGAATAAATGATATGAAGGTTTCTTCAAAATTTCTTGAAAATCTAAATTACTACTCAATTCCCTTTAATAGTACTTCAAGAGTCATGTCTTATGCAATACAAGGCGATAGACTAGTATCTATATCATCCTCGCATATACCAAATATCTTACAAAAGACAATTGCTGAAGATGCTACATGTTATGATTGTAAAACTTTAATATATGATAAATATTGTACAACTTAATTTACTTAATACTCATAATGAAGATGTAATTTGGAATAATCGTAAGCCTATTACTACAGATTATTATCGATCATCTATGTACTTTTATGGAGGCACCGGTCCAGATAATATATTTATGCAAGCTGGGATTCGAACAATAATTCTGGTACGTATTACAAGTCTCGATATTTATGTATTCTTAATGGATATTTATGGACTTAGGATAAATCAGAATAAGCTAGAAGACCTTTCGATCATATCTGTAGATAAAGTATATTATATTCCATTTAAAGGAAATAAAATAAATGAAGATCTAGATAATATTGGTTATTATAATGTTCCTGTATCACCTCTTAATGAAGAGCCTCGATATGCTTTAACTGAAGCTTTTTCTGGTTGCGCTTTTATAGTAACCAAAGAACCTTCAGGAAATACTTTTAGAGTCTGGCACTTTCAAAGTCCTGATTTTAATCCTAAGCAGACTGAACGTTTCGTTAGGAAACATTGTTTGGATATTTATGATTATGTGTGTTATAGAGACTATGGTGCTCCAGTAGGAAGCACTGAACATTATCATGGTAATGCAACAGCTAATATTTACTTATTTTATGATAGAAACAACAGAATATGGAGTATTAAATGTATTCCTGCGAAGAAAATAATTTATTTCGACGGTATATTTATGGAATGGGGAGGCGATGTATATGAGACTTCTACTTATAAAAACAAATTTGCAAGAGAGATTGATTTTTCAAAACCTCTATATAATCCCTCAGAAGATAAAGAGAAGTTTATTAAAAATATGGTAGATAGATTAACTTAATAACAGGTATGAATTTAACAGAAATCATAAAAAAATTACAGAATGACGCAAAAAAAGATAAAAAAATAATCCTTGATGCTGGTTTATTCAAACAGGGTATTGTTTTTTCCAATTTGGTTAAATATATTTTGCGTAGAGAGGAAGGTAATATAATTCTTGATGTAAGTTCAATTCCGGATATTGTCAATAATGCAGTATTTTTTTATGCAGGCTTACCAGATAATATACATGATAGCTTTTTATTTTTAACAGGTAATAAGGTCTCAGTAAAATTTGAAGAAATTAATAATACTGTAAGCTTGATTTTGTCTATAGAATTAAAATCAAAATACGCCGGTGGTATTAAAAAATGGGAGTTTGGAGATAGTTTTTCAGAATTGAAAAACAAATTAATAAATGATCTTCCGCTCTCCGATGAAATACTTACATTTAAGTATAACGATGCAGTGCAGAATCCAGATAAGACACTTGACTTTATAGCAAATTATAAATTCGAGGGGATATTGTCGGTTTATAAAAATATAATACAATCGTTAGGCGGAAATATAAATGTCGGAAAGTTACATGGTAAAATTTTCCCCTCAAATAATAAAATGGAGTGTAGGTTTGAAGGAGCTGCTTCTACATCAGAAGTAGATTTGAAGAAATTGAAGGTAAAAGGTTTCAATTTGGTTGTCAGTCAGATGTGGATAGAGAATTATTATGAGCAGTTAAATCCCTATTCAGATAAATATTACCCGCGGATGGAAATATCTTTAAAAGGCCTGACCGAACTTGATGGCATGAAAGAGCCAGTAGATACATACTTGTATACTATACCGGGTAATTATACACCATATAGAATTGGGATTATTGTAGTCCCACAGGAAAAGGGTGAAAATACATTATTTTCTAATTTAGCTACCTGGATGTCAGGGAATTCTATGGATGCTATTCAGCTTATTAAGGATAAACCATTCGGGGATTTTTTTGATTATGTTGGGTTAAAGCATTTTTCTTTTGAATTTGATTTAAAATCCAGATCATTTCTCTCTTTACTTCGTTTGAAGGTTGGAACCACTAAGCCTTGGAAAATATCAGAACATTTTACAGTTTCTGATATAACACTGGACTGGCTATTGTTTGATCCACTTACTAAACCTTTTAGTACTGTGGAGGTTAGTGGTGAGCTTAAAATAATTGTAGGTGACAATGAGCTTACATTTTTTGGAAAAATAGGACTTCCGGATCTAAATATGAGTATGAAGCTCCATACAGATCAGAATCTTACAATAGTACAATGGCTGAATATCATTATCGGTGCTTTTGGAAATAAAGTTCCTTTGAAGTCTTATATAGAAAGTTCTTTGGAAGGGTTCGAGCTTCGGTCGATGGGACTTGATTATGATTATAGAGCCAATAGAGGAGTTTTTACACTTCTCAGTAGCATATTAGTGGGAGACAAAAACATCGGATTTGAGATTTACCTGGATGTAAATTTCAAAAATGGAGATTATGATATCAAAGTTGCATTTCTTCTAGATAATATTAGAATAAAGGGAGAAATCACCAATAGTAAAATACGTGGTAAAACGATTATATTTTGCGATGTAGACCTTAGTGATGCTATGCTCGGCTTGAATTACCTGCCTTCATTACTGGGATATAATACTCTGGGCATTCCATCAGGGCTAGATTTGGGATTGAATAAAGCTGGTATTATCTATGATTTTTCAGATAAAAGCTTTGCCTTGGGAGCTCATTCATTTAACTATGGCTCCGCAGATTTAGTAGTTTTCAAGCCAAAGGATCATATTGAAAATACTTTTTTTGCAGGATTTTATATTGATAAAACTATAGATATTACCCGGCTACCATTAATAGGCAAAATTTTATCTTCATTACATAAATTGCAAATAGATAAAATGGAGATGTTTATTACCTCCAGGCATCTTGAAATAAATGAAGCACAGAAACCAATTGACCAATATGTTTCTGTACTTGAAAAAGAATTAAATGGGACTTTTCCAGTTTTTCCGCTTAATGGGATGAGCTCTTCGATTGGCATTTCTTTTGACATAAATATTGGAGGTTATATTATTCCGGTGTCAGCAGGAATCGGAGGTACTGCCAATACAGGAATTATCGCGAATAGTACCGGAATGCTACATCCTGCAAAGGGGGATCTTTCAAAACCCATAATCGCATCGCCTCCTGATCAGTCTGATGGCACATTCTGGATCAATATTCAGAAATCAATAGGTTTTCTATATTTCCGAAGACTTGGAATAAAATATGAGAATGGTAAATTGTGGTTCTCACTGGATTGTTCTCTTAATGCCGGATATTTGAAAATTGATCTTATGGAGGGTTCCATAGGAACTTCATTATCAGATTTTCATCCGGAATTTAGGATTCTAGGGCTTGGAATAGAATTTAAGGGACCTGGTTTGGATATTGGTGGAGCTCTTTTTAAATCACCTTCTCCAGAACCTAATGTAGATTGGGAATATGCGGGAGGAGCTGTAATAAGAATTATGAATTATTCTTTATCTGCGTGGGGAAGCTATGCTAATATTTATACAAACCCTGAGCATACAGCTACTACCCCTTCTATGTTTTTGTTTGCTCAGTTTAACGGAACACTGGGGGGGGCTCCATTTTTTGTTTTAACAGGGCTTTCGGGAGGATTTGGGTACAATTCACGACTTCGTTTACCACAAATTAAAGAAGTACACGAATTTCCCTTTGTAACCAGTGCTTTTCCCTCAAAATTGAAAAATACTCCTGTTAGCTCATATGACCAATCTCCTGCGCAAGTTTTACGTAATCTTTATGGTCTGAATGGTGGAAAACCATGGCTTACACATGAAGCAGGACAATACTGGTTAGCCTTTGGAATTGCATTCAAATCATTTGAACTCATAACCACCAATGCCCTACTTGTTGCAGAATTTGGGAATAGCCTTCAATTAATGCTTATAGGATTAAGCAAAGGCCGATTTCCGACTGTGGGACATGCTTATGCTTTTATTGAACTTCAAATTGAGGTGGGGGTAGATTTTGAAAAAGGGTCTGCCCAATTATCAGCTCAATTAAGCCAGAATTCCTATCTGATAGATCCACACTGCCGCATTACAGGAATGTTCGCAGCTATTGTATGGTTTGACCCGAGTCCGTATGCCGGTGATTTTGTTTTTGTGTCAGGACGCTATAACCCAAAATTTCAGCCACCTGACCATTATCCGAATCCAACTTCTCTGATTGGTATAAGTTGGACTCCTGATAACTGCACTACCATTACGGGTGGGTCCTATTTTGCATTGACTCCATCTTCAATTATGGCAGGAGGAATGTTAGATATACATTATAATAGTGGCCCTTTCAGCGCATGGCTCAAGACATGGACGGATTTGCTTATGTATTGGCACCCATTTCACTTTGATGTACAAATAGGAGTTACAGTGGGTGCCTCTTATCATGTAGGATGGGGTTTTCTTTCCTTTACAGTTTCAGGAGAATTTGGCCTTAATCTTAATCTGTATGGTCCACCAACAGGAGGGGTATTCACCGTTCATATCTGGAAATATCAAATAGATGTATATATAGGAGCTGCAAAAGCTAAAGTTACAGCTCTGACATGGGCCGCTTTCAAAGAAAGATTATTACCTTCTGAGCAGGATCTTCTTAAATTCATTCCAAAAGAGGGAATAATAGCCAAGAATGATGCTAATGTAAAAACTTCAACCGATGCTATGTACGTAAGGGTTTCAGGAGGGCATTTTCAATTGATAACTGCCGTGCCTTGTTCGGTATTAATGACTGACTATTACACTACTCTGGCAACTCGTGAAAAAATTCATATACGCCCATTAGCAAATCATGATTCTTATAATTTTAAATGTAATCTGACTATTTTTGATCAATTTGGAAAAAAAGTGACTAACCAATGGAATATAGATCCACACTGTCAAAATATGCCCAAAGCACTTTGGGGAAAATATCAACAAGGGATTGATTCTGGGAATGATCAGCTTGTTAAAAATCAGTTGGTAGGATATAATATTGAAACTCCCCACAAAGAGAGTGTTATTATTGGAATATATGATATTAAATTTAATAATTATCTGGACGTAGTTACAGATGATTTACCTTTACGATATGTCCCTCCTTTTCAGGCAGATGCATACACGTCCGATGCTTGTGTTTCCATCATTGAACATGAGTTATCTTCAGTAAATGTAAAGTCAAATCGAGCCAGATTATTTAGTGATTTGCAAGAATTAATTATGTTAAATACTGATAATGAGGCGATGGATGCGTATGCGAAAGAAGCTTCAGCTTTATTAAGAAGCTCTCCTTTATTGTCCTAAATTAAATTATTTGTAATGAAAAAAAGAACAACACCAACTACAGATAAAGTCATTTTTTATGAAAATGAAATTCCTGACCTGCAAGCAGGCACTTATACTCTTGAAGCTACATTAGAATTTGATAAGCTTGATGAAAAAGTTACTTCACAACAAAAAATAGTTGTAGAATCACCACAGACGGGCGTAAATCCTTCTGAAATTCATGCAATGCTTCCGGCTATGAATGCTGTCGATCATTTTGAATATATACTTCCAAGTATTGTGCTGAACAACCCTAAACTTCCGTGGGAAAGAAAATTAAATACAGATACTTCTGCTGTTACACCGTGGATGGCTTTGTTAGTATTCACAGAAGATGAATTGTATTGGGATTCTGTTAACAGCTCTCCAATCTTACAATGTACGGTAACAGATTTTCAAAAACCAGAAGACGGTATTTATAAACCAAATATTGTATTATCTGATTCTGGTAAGGAACAAATTAATACTATTCGTATTTCTGTAGAGACTGCTCGGAATATTCTTCCCGGAATAGAAGAACTCTCTTTACTTACGCATGTTCGTACAACAAGTTCTAAAGGACAGGTTTTGGAAAATGGAACAGGAGATAATACATTTGCTGTTATTATGGCCAACAGAATGGCTATCATGTCTTCAGAAAAATCTATTAAAGGAGTACGTAATTATGTATTCCTTGTTTCATTAGAGGGGTGGGAAGAACAATTAGAAAATAATTTTAAAAATTGTAAATCAACTGATTCTCTAAAAATTATTTCACTAACCAATTGGAGTTTTACCACAATTTCGGAACCTTCACTGAACATATTACCTGTTAATGCAGATCCGACAAAAAGAATGGAAGAATTAAATCTCCTAAGAATTCCGATAGAAGATAATGGGACCCCTGTTGTTAAAAAAATATTAAGTGGATATACAGCAATTGGTTCCGAAATGATAGACGGGAGTAAGTCTTTTGCATGGTATAGGGGTCCGTTATCTGCTGTTCCTTACAAGAAATTACCAGAAAATATTCTACCGTGTTATCATAGTGATAGTGCAAAAATTTACCTTCAAAAAGATGGTGTATTTGATCATTCTTATTCTGCAGCATGGTCATTGGGACAATTAATGGGGTTAAGTGATCCATTATATACAGAGAATCTGCAGTCATTAATTCAGAAAACACGCAGATTCTCCATACAACTTAAGCAACGTTCTGAATTGAATTTTTTTTCTAACAGAACAGATAGCCGTTCACTAAGAATGACAAATGGATTAGGAAAAGAGATTTTTTTTGAACAACTTAAAAATAGAACTGTTCAAAATACTCTTGAAAAATTAAAGCAACCATTACTGGAAAAAGTTGATGATCAAAAACAAAAAAGAAATAGGCAGAGTGTACACCCTTTTACTACGAAAGAAATTACAAATTTTTTGAATAAAGATATTTTTAAAGATACGATAATAAAGGAGTCTGAGGAAATTTTGAATAAGATTTCCCATTGGCTTGCAAAAACAGCTTTGCTCTACAATGTACCATTTCAGTATCTGGTTCCTGATCAGCGGATGTTACCCGTAGAATCTGCTCGTTTCTTTTATATAGATAAAGGTTGGCTGACTATGCTTATTGAAGGTGCTATTCAATTGGGTATTAATAGTACTTTGGACAAGAAAATTAGTGAGATTATTTATCCGGAAATTAAAAGAAAACTTTGGCTAAAAACTACAGGAATTAGGCAACATTTTTTTAATGAAAAACAATCTGATTCGGAGTTTTCTTCTATACCTGTAGTGGGAATGCTTATTAGGTCTGCATATATTTCACAAGCTAAAACCCCTGTAATTGAAGCAATGTTCCAAAATACATCCGTAGAGCCATTAAGAGCAGATAAGCTTTCTTCAGATGTTCTTATTGTTCTTTGGGATAAAATACCTGATACTGTTAGTATTACTTATCCGGAACAAAACTGGTTTTATGGACTTACGGAACACAAAAAAATTATGCTTAGCAGTATTAAAGATGATAACAAATTCGGAAGTTCATTACAAAAAGAATTCCCACATGATGATTTTTCAAAATTTTTAAGAAAGGATACTAATGGAGTAATTAATAATGTTATTAATTTTTATTCCAAAGGTTCAACTGTAAAATCACTTGCCCTGGAAATTAAAAATGAGCTTAACATGCAGTCTATTAACGGGCCACAATTGGCTTTACAGCTTAAAAAGCATGCAAGAAAAATTATTTATAAATAATCATTATAAGATAAGATTTTATGAAAGAAAAAATGCTATATATACCTATTAAAGTAAATGCTTTTGCTGTTAATAAAAAAATTTATAATGACCACTCAACTAATATTAGGAGGGATTTTTTTAATTACGAAAAATTTGAGAAACACTTAATAAGTCCCAAACCAGACGCTTTTAGTGAAGGAAGAAGATTTAAAGGAACAGGTATGATTATTCATTGGAGTCTTCCGGAATCACTAATGACAAGTAAAATAGATGAAAAAGGAAATCTTGATTTTCCTTTAGTACCTGACAGGTGGTTTATATATAGAATTAGTGGCTCAGGTAAGAATAAAAAAACAGATGTTTGGGTTTTAAATAGCTTTGTTCTCGGTGATCACGATCCTACGTATGGAGGAGCCGAATTTCTTGATCCTTATGCGGATAAAATAGAATCCACTAAAGTTGGAAAACTTTATAAATTGACTAAGTATAATATTGATGGAGTAAATCCTGATCATATCGCTTCAGATATAAACTCCAAAGGTTTTTTGACAGCTTTCGGACCTGGGAACGATTTATTCGCTTCATTTCAGCCATACAATGAAAATGTATTTTCTATGTTTGATCCTCTTGAAGGGGTTGAGAATCGTGATATATTGTCTTATTTTGTTAGTGGTAATTATCATAATCCTGAATCAGATATTATAAATACCATGCCATTTGACGAGTTATTAAGTGACATGGGCTGGTTTTTACCCGATATCAATTCAGACCAACAAACACCGAAACGCTCAATTTTTCATGGAGCTGTATATAATATAAACTGGGATATTGAGGGATCTGAAGCTCTTCATATACCATCGGGGGATTCTGTTAAGATAGTATTGGGTGAGACTACTACAGATGCATTGGATGCTTTGCAGAAACATCAGTCCGGTCAGGAAGCTAATATGTATAACGAGTTGTATTCTGCATGGGAAAGAGGTATCTTACATTATTATGATGAAACGGATGCACATGAAAAGATTAAAAAAGAAAATGATGACTATCGTTTTTCTTCTCATAATGGAGGCTACTATTGGATGATAGAAGATTCTCCAGAGAATACCAACTCTTCAAAGAAAAAATCTAATAAAAACCTGAAAGATAAACATACAGAATGGCTTGCTCAACTCAATATAGATCAGAACAAATACGATACAGAATCCCGAAATCTTGAATCTGTAAGACGTGAACTGTATGAAATCTGGTGGAAATTTAACTTTCTTAAGATTAATGAAATTGATCGATATCCGGATGGAACATCTTATAAACAATTTCAGGATGCATTGGATTCTCATAATCCGGGTAGTTTAATTTCGCAGGTAAGTGAGAAAATGAGTACTGTTGCTTCCTTGCAAGAAGAAATTCCTTTTGGGGTTACAGATACTGAGCTACAGCAAAGCATTATAAGATTTGGAGAAAAAAAACACCTTCCTGCAGATTTACAATTAAGAAGACACCACAGGCCATTGTTTAGATCAGTAAATGAACCTGTTATTCTCTTTCAGGGGCTTAGAAATAAAGAACCTCTAATAAGAGAAAATATGCTTCAGGTAAGGTTTGATAATCATCTTATTAATGCTTTTATCTTTAATGGAAGAAAAATACAACAACAAGACTTAAAGCCATTATTTCCATATATTTCTAATAATCCTATTTTTTATGAATTTCTTCTACTTAATCCAGCTCTAGCATTTAATATTGCTAATGAAATTTATAAAAACCCTAATGCTGAATTTATTCATCAATTGGAAGAAGCAATGGCAAATAGAAAAGAGTACTCTAAATACATTCCGGAATATGACAATTCACACTGGTCACAACCTTGGTTACCCGTAATGGCTCAATATCATATTGCATGGTATCCTATAAATGAAGGAGTATCAGGAGAATCATTATGGGAGTTTAACGGGACCAATTTTATTTGGAAAGGTAAAAAAGGGAGTAAAGAAATATACCCTAAAGAGTTTAAAATGACTTCCAACTTGCTTCCTTTGACTGGTTTCTCATTTAGATCCAGTGTAAAGCGTATGATTGAAGACAATCAAAATGACAATGAAGTTAGGCTATTGAATAATTTTTATAATGAATTGCCATCTATGGATGATTTTCTATCAACTTCAATGTATGGTTTTTCAGATTTTTTCACACAAAGAATTCACGGGCCGACATTATCTCCCGATTATGACAATAAAGAATATTTCCCAGGATATAAATTATCTTTTTTATTGGGTAATAAGTCAAATAGTTCTCCTGACGGAGGTATTATGTATAATAATCCGAAAGAATCAGATTTTAACCTTTATCGTGCGGGACAGTTTTATATCAGAAGGTTACATATTATTGATGCTTTTGGGCAGGTTTGTGAGTTAATTACCAATGACAGGCCTATGGATCATGAGGTAATTTTGTCCCCGGGACTTACACCAGATGTTCCTGTTTTCAATAAAGGTTATACCCTTTGTCAGCTACCTCCAAGAATGTTACAGCCTTGGAGATTAAACATTCATCAGATTTCGTGTACAGACGACAATGTTATAGTAGAGCATGATCATCAGGCAAGCCCTGTTTGTGGTTTTCTACTTCATAATTTCATAAATGAAAATATTGCATGCTATGACCATTCCGGTATTATTTTAGGCAGTATACGTATGGTCAAAAAAAATACTTCTCCGGAAATTGTATGGAATGCCGCTCCGGGAAGTAAATACCAGAAGATTGATCTGCTTATAGCAGACGCTAAGCTAAAACATTTAGGTTTATTCTTAAAGGGTATTGTAGAGAATGGCATTGAAGAATTTCAATTGTTAATGAAGTATATAGATATGGAGGATACAATGACTGATGAAGCAGACAGTAAATTCGTGCATATTGCAGGACGTCCTATTGCTCTTGTTAGAGTCAAGCTCCAATTGGAATCTCAGGGTAAATATATTAAAGATCCTTCATGGAAACAGACATTTAGCAATACTGAAAATACTCAAGATAAAATTTCATTTCCTACGCGAATAGGAAATGCAGAAAAAGCGAATGATGCTCTTTTTGGTTATTTTCTGGATAATGATTATAATACATTTTATACAGATTCAGCTCCAATAAGTTCATCAGAATATATAAAACCTATTGGAAATGGGGAGTCAGTCTCTTTACCACTTGATAATAAAAATGGAGTATGTGCTACTTTATTAATGCACCCAAGACTACCGGTAAGTGTTAAAACAGGAATATTACCTGCTACAGAATACCATATTTCTGAACAATTTATAACTCCCGTCTTTGAGAATATGCAAGTGTCATTTTCTACAGGACCTATACTTGCAGAAAGTTTTGATGATAACACAGAAACTGAACATTTTCTAAAATTACCTCATTCCAAAATTAAAAATGGTCAATGGCTATGGCAACAATGGAATAAGGAAAAAAATAACTGGCAGTCTTTCCCTCTTGTTAACCCGAATGATTATGCGTCTATGAATGATTTTTCATTGGTTTATAAAGAAGGCTATCTCCACTTTTATCCTCAGGATGAAATCGAATGATAGTATCCTCAATTATATATTTAAATTAACTCTTCATTAAAAATATTATGTCAAATAATCTACTAAAATCTGCCGAGCCTATTTTAAATTACGATTTGTATACAAGTCCGAAACCTATTTTAAGAAGTCCAAATCCACCTGGAGAAGGAGCTGAATTCTATACATCGTTACAAATTGTTGTAACACCTAAAGATAATATACCTGTGTTAGTAAACAAACTCCAGTTTATAATACCGTTAGGAAATACCCACAATGATATATCTTTAGGAGATGATGCAGCTTCATTCTCGGTAAACGATAGCGATAACTGGTTATTCATTCGCCTTAGTCCCGGAGTATATCAGGCTACTCCTATAGGGAATAAAGACAGTATATTGATTCCCAAAAACGGACTGGAATTTAGAATATATAATCTCCCCGTAAATTCAAAAGTTAAAGAAGCCAAAATTAATATTACCGAAAAAATACATAAATCCTCTAATATTATGACTAATAATACTATTTTGAAAATAAAAGAAACTTCTTTTTCAGAAGATTTTTATTTTGAAAATTTCAGAGCCCAAAGCCCAATAATTGATAAATATGCTAAAGCTACTCTTACATGGATAGGTTCGGATGATGCAAGTTATATGCTATATTCCAGCGTAGACCCTGATCATCCTGTAGATGTTTCTAAAAAAAGAAAGTGGGAGTCAGGTATACTTAGTACGGATACAATTTTTATTTTACGGGCAAGTATGGTTGTAGGGGGAGAGACAAAAATACGGGATCTTTCTGTAATGGTCCTTGTAAGAGGAGCTGCACCTACTGATAGTATTTATACGGCTAACGGAACTATTTTGTCCGATCGTTCTATTGAAATGCACGATAAACGATTAGCATTCAATGGATATAGAGTAAATAATTTTTCGATAGGACCAAGTACCTTTTCGGTAGATACACATAATAATAGAGTTGGTATCGGAACAACAGCACCTACTTATACCTTGGATGTAAATGGAGATATACATGCGAAAAAAATTATTTTTGATAACCACGGATCCTTCGGAACATCTTCAAATTCAAGCTTCAATTTAATGACCAATAACACTCCCCGATTGACTATATCTGGAGATGGAAATGTTGGTATTGGAAAAAATTCATCTTATATAACTCCTCCTTGCCCTTTGAGCATATATACAGATGTAGCGCCACATAATTCAAATTCTCAAGCTAATGCCTATGGCTTTATGCATTCAGATGTAGCCGGAAACTTACAACTCACTTCTTATTTAAAGCAGTATGGTGAAATATGGTTTGGTGCCTACACTAGATCTAGTTTGGTATTAACGACGAATAATGAACCTAGAATTACCATTAGTAGTGATGGAAATGTTGGTATTGGAACAACGTATGTTAGATATCCTTTAGAGGTTAATTATCACAGAGAAGGTGTTATTGTTCATTATGAAAATAATCATTATGTAGAACTACAAACTGCATTAAATAAGGATTTTGCGCAGATAGGTACAAATTCATATCATGATTTTCATTTACATGCTGGGAAAGCCAAAATTACTCTTCAAAAAGAAGGATATGTTGGAATTGGCATAACAACTCCTTCTTGTGCATTAGACGTAAATGGTGAGATACGTGCAAAAAAGATTGCTTTTGATTCTTGGGAAATGGATAACAACTCTATGTTTGGTAAATTTTCCAAAGCGCTTGAGAAAACGATGAAAAATATACCGGAATCCCAGCAGCAAACTAAAATGGAACAAATGTTGAAAAAAATAATGGAGATCTCATAAATCGAATTAATCTTAATATTTGGATGTATCTGGCAAAAGGATAAATAAGATTTACAGAAGAGGAGCCCATTTTATTGCTTACGGGAAAGCTAAATAGAGATTTTTTATATGAGCTGTGGAAAAATTTGATGATAAAATAATGTAAAAAGCTATAATTATTAAAACTGTTTTAGTTAAGAAAGAAATTACCGACGGGCTTGATTCAGCTTTTTTTATGATCTTAAAACAAATAACAGATCAAAATCCTCTGCATTTTCTATGAAGAAATATTTTTTCAAAGTGGTGCCAAAAATCCTTGTAAAAAGTGTTGCAATACCCATAAATGAAAAATATCATGCGTGAAATACCATTACATGACAATCCAATAATAAGGTCAGTGGACATAATTTGGAATTATCCACATCCAATTAATTTAGACTATGCTATGGCTGCAAAATTAATATTTGGAGATTCATTTGATCGCTCTTTAATTCTTAAAAGTGGAATTAGAAATATAGTTTTAGTTCATTTTAAAAAAATTGATATCCATGCATTAATCATGAATGATCAGCAATTACAGTTAATAGATATTAACGATTTGGAGATTACAATTTTAGGAAAAGCATATTACTTTCCATACAATCCTACTGAGTCTTTAGGAAACGAAAACATAATAGAGGATTTAAATAAGTCAATAGGCCATATAGAAGTTCCAATATCACCAAGTATTACTGATCCTCAATATATTGTAACCGGAGCTATGAACGGTTGTGCTATCATTATAACCAAAGAAGTCGGAGAGGAGACCTTTAAGGTTTGGCATTTTCAAAGTCCAACTATTCATATGAAACTATTGATAAATTTCCTTGATATTTATATCTCTAGAATTCATGAAATTCTGTTTGTTAAAGATTATGCAGCTCCTGGTTCTCTTGGTATTATTGGTAATGAAACTGGACATGTTTGTGCAGATAATTATTTATATTATGATATAAAGAAAGAAAAATGGATACTTAAATGTATTCCTTTGAGATACATTGAAGATTATCATGATAGCAATGTTATTTGGAAAGGTATTAAATATACTTTTTCAAAAATTAAAAAACATGAAAAGGAAATTGATTTTTCAAAAAGCTTATATGATCGTTCAGAAGATAAATCAAACTTTATTGGAAAACTAATTGCTGAATTTAAAGCTAGATAATCCTGAGTATATACGGTCAAAAATCCGGGGTAGGATACGATATTTAGGTGTATAAATTTTGGACATTCTGCCAGATATGCATACAAAAGGATAAAAAAGGAGCAATTATCGTAACAAAAAGTATTTAGCGATAAAAAATTCCGGAGCATATACGGTCAAAATGAAGATCTTTAATACTGATCAGAAGCCTGTTTTAGTATATCAAAAGCCTGCTTGTTTTTATTCTGAAGCATATGGCCCCACTTTATTTTAGATGATGTGATTATCTTCTGTGTATTAGAAAAATACATTGAAGGATTATGTCTGGAAAAATAATAAGAATGAATAAAATAAAGCAGGTATTAAAATTGCATCTTTTAGGCTATTCTAACCGTAGAATCTCTCGGGAACTTGGGCTGGATAAAGGAACAGTAGGGCGTTATGTAAGTAAAATCCGGAATCATGGTTATGATCCCAGACATTACTAGAGTTAGAGGAACCTGTTTTGGAAGGAAAATTCCATGCAGGCCATTCGCCATATAAACAGAAACGCTTTGAAGATTTCAAGGAAAAAATCCCTTATTTTGAGAAAGAACTATCCCGTTGTCACGTTAAGCGTATTACATTGTGGGAGGAATATATTGGGGAGAACCCTGAGAGTTACAGTTATTCACAGTTTTGTTATCATTTAAGCCAGCTTAAGCGTGCTCGTGGAGCATGGTAAGAATGTACATTGAACAAAAGATGATAATCTCCTGTCTCCATCTTTTTTGTATGCTAATTGTTGTAGTATTCATAATAAATATAAGTGATGTAGATTCCTAATCATCATTTCTTATCGCTAAAATTTATTGTATCATTTTCATCTTTCAAAAATCATGAAATAAAGGTAATTCGGAAAATTAAAATGACCAACGATTTTTGACATTTAATAAGGTCTGTTCATTCGTTTTATTTTTAAGACTACAGTATATAAACTTGTTTTGCAGTACTAAATTTTTGCAAATGAAAGAATTATTGAAACACTTATGGAGGCAAATGATAGTGCTTACGGTCTTGTTAAGTACAATACCTGTAATAGCTCAGTCATCAGAAAGTGAAGTTGAGATTAAAGGAACTGTTGTAAGCGGAAATAGAAATGTATTACTGGCAGGAAGTACGGTGGTTATCAAAGATGCTGGTGGTCAAATAGTAAGATCTACCAACTCCCGAAAAGACGGTACATTTAGCTTGAAAGTGAAGCCTTTGGCAACAATTAGTGTTGTCATCAATTATATTGGTTTTGACGACTATAATTCTGGTGCTATAACCTTGAAACAGGAAGACCTAGATCTTGGAAGAATATATCTGGATATGAAAAGTATGATAATTGAAGGAGTTACGGTAGTCGCAAGCCGTAAAAAGCCTTTGGTTCAAAGTACAAAAGATAAACTCATCTATAATGCAGCATCAGATATCAGAAACAAATCAGGAAATGCAGCAGATGTACTGCGTAAAGCGCCCATGTTGACTGTAGGTGCCAACGGTGATCTAAAGCTGCGGGGAAATTCTAATATTAAAGTGCTGATCAATGGAATTCCTTCCCGTATCATGGCAAAAAACCTGAAGGAAGCCTTAAAGATGATTCCGGCGAGTTCGATTGTCTCTGTGGATCAGGAAGACCACCAATCGATGTAGTAACGACAGATGCAGGATCTTGTTTTAAATTCTGTGATTGTTATAGAGTAAAAGATCAATGTACTTTACCTCAGTAATCAAAAAACATCTACAGATTTAAATTAATTATGCCCTCTAAATAGAGGGCTTTTATTTCCCCTCTTTTGTAAATTCAACAGCCTTTTTATCAACCTGTTATTGATGATAAAAATATTAATATAAATGCATTAATTTACCCAAATCTTCAACCAAATGTTTCGATATTTGGTCGGTGTTGACCCATAACCGAAGAGATATCGAAACATTTTGTTGAAGATTTAACAAGGATTTCTGGAATTTTAAAAGAGTAATATCTTCTTATGAGGGTAGGGGGCTGGACTATTATTTAATCTAATGTATTTTTCATCTCATGCATGATTATTTTATTACTTATTAATTTTCTTTTCTTTTACACAAAATTAATTTATTAGGATCATCACTTTTAAATATACCAAAGCTTCCTCTTTTATATCTTATTGTTAAAAAACTATTATATACTCTGATATTCAAGAAATCGGTAAGTTCTTTCTTTTCTAAATAAGATTTAAAATCATTCAAATTAATTTCCTTGTAATATTCCCATTTATCTTCTTCAATATTCCCAAAGTAATTATTGAGCAAATTGACAATCTAATAAATAATTTCACATACGAAATAAACTTATTTTTATAATATTGTAATCGATCGACATTATAAATTAACACGATTTTAAGTTATTAAGACAAAATTATTTAAAAAACAACTTTAGAGGTGTTAATTCTGAGAAATTAGTTTTTTGGATCTCTATGTCGAACTAACTCATAAAAGAATTGCTTAATCGATTTGAAATCAAAGATATGTTGATTATTAAATTATTTATTTCGCTATTTGGAGATATTTAATACTTCAGTGTTATTTAGAATAAATAAAAACAATATATTTGCAAGAAATTCTAAAACTATATTATTAATGAACTGTAAGTATATTTACGCTGCTCTTCTTTTGGGGGTAGGAGCATTTGCATTTGGACAACAACAGGATAGTGCAAAAAGTAAAACTATCGATGAGGTAAGTATTATTGGTGTAAAAAAATACGCTGAGAAAAAATCGGATTATGTGGCTAAAATGCCACTGAAGAATCTAGAAAATCCACAGGTATATACAGTGCTTCCAAAAGAGCTAATGCAGCAACAGGTAGCAACAGACCTGCAAAGCTCCTTGAATCTTTTGCCGGGAGTAAACAATGTTTCTGTAAGTGTTGGTAGTGGTGGTGTTGGACTTGGACTAACAATGAGGGGGTTTAGTTCCAATGCATCGGCTGGTGCTTTGAGGAATGGTATGGCAACTAATTTTGTTTCACTTTCGGACCCTGTAAATCTTGAAGCTATAGAAGTGATTAAAGGTCCTTCTGGTACTTTGTTCGGATCTGCATTGTTGGTTGGATACGGAGGTTTTGTAAACCGTGTGACGAAAAAACCATTTAACCATTTTAAAGGAGAAGTAGGTTATACTGCCAGCAGCTGGAGTGGTAACAGGGTAACAATGGATATTAATACTCCGTTGAATAAAGAAAAAACTTTCCTGGCACGTATTAATGCCGCTTATAATAACGACGGAAGTTTTCAGGATTTCGGAAAGTCTAAATCTATAGCCGTAGCACCTTCATTTTCTTTTAAGGTAAATGACCGATTAGATATTAATTTAGATTTTGAATATTTTGATATGAGTCGTAATACAACCTATATGGGGTTGCTAAACGGCAGTAAATTTGAAAAGAAAAGCATTAATGATTTCAATCTGAATAAGAAGATTTCCTATGCGAGTGATGAAATACAGAGTAAAGCCAAAATACTCAATACTTATGCTACAGCCAGTTATAAGATTTCAGATAACTGGACTTCTCAAACCAACTTTTCTTCAGCTAAAACCGAGAATGATGCCAATTATTTGTTTCTGAATCTTACAGACAAAGGAAATATCCGCAGAGATTATTACCATATCCCGAGTACTTTTAATCTTACGGAGTTACAACAAAACTTTATTGGAGAATTTAATATATCCGATAAGATTAAAAACAAATTATTGGTCGGTGTAGATTATACCACAATTAAGACCACAGATAAGCGCGGAGTATTGATGGATATAGATAGGCTGATTTATAAAAAATTGCATAATAACAGTGATACAGGCTTTAAACCTGTTGCTTTTAATGACGAGAATTCACCTTATATTTCACAGGCGGCATATCAGCAATTATTGGGAGAAACTGCTTACAGAGGTTATAAAAGGGATTATAAAAACTTTAGTGTCTATGCATCCGATGTTATTAGTTTTTCCGATAGGTTATTTGCTATGGCTTCCATCAGGTATGATCATTTTAACAGCGCTTCAGAAGATTATAAGCAGGATTCGTGGTCTCCAAAGCTGGGGATAGTCTATCAGATCGTAAAAGATAAAGTTTCCTTGTTCGGAAACTATATGAATGGCTTCAAAAATATTACACCAGCCGGGCCTCTATATGGTGAAAGAAGAGCTTTTAAACCAGAGAAGGCGAATCAATGGGAAGGTGGCGTAAAGTATGAACTTCTTGGGGGTAAGTTATCCGGAACCATAAGTTATTATAATATTTTGGTGAAAGATAAGCTACGTAGTGCTCCTACATCTACCGATCCTACATTCACAGTGCAGGATGGTTCACAGAGAAGCCAAGGAATAGAAATGGACCTGATTGCATCCCCGTTCCACGGATTAAACGTGATTCTTGGTTATGGATATAATGACAGTGTTTATGAGAAAGCTCCTCCTTCTGTACAGGGAAGAAGACCTGCAGGGCAGGCAAGACATGCCGGTAACTTCTGGCTAAGCTATACTGTACCGTCTGGCACGTATTCTGGTTTTGGATTTGGCTTGGGCGGAAATGCACAGTCTAAATTTTATATTGTAGATTCTTCGGATGTGGTATCTAATGGATATGTGAAGCTAGATGCTTCGGTATTTTACGAAAAATCAAAATACAGAATAGCTTTAAAACTGAATAATTTTACCAATCAGCAATATTATCTAGGCGATTCATGGACATCTGTACAAAACCCTCGCCAGTTGTTACTTTCGTTAAACTATAAATTCTAAATACGCTGAGGGAGCAAAACTGTTCTAATTCAAAATAAGATAAAAGATGAATAAGCAAGATAAAGTTCCTAAAAAGAAAAAAGGAAAATCACTGTTCAGCAGGATCGTGGCATGGGTGCACTTGTGGCCAAGTATTGTTTCTGGAATTATTCTGGTTGTAGTCTGTTTATCAGGAACTATTATTGTTTACTGTGATGAAATAATGGATTGGACAGCCGGGGATGCAAAGTATGTTACAGTACCACAAAATCCACAAAGGGTTTCTTCGGATGTATTGAAAGCTAATTTTAGAACTGGTAATCCGGGATACGACATATCTGAATTTGTGTTTTTCAAAGATCCGGAAAGAAGTGTTAGAATACGTGCGTTTAGTCCAAAAGGACCTAGCCTGGCCATGGTATATGCAGATCCTTACACAGGGAAAATTCTGAAAAAAGATGACACACTTCAGTTTTTCTTTGTTATGGCACATTTTCATGCTTCGTTTCTGGCAGGAAAAACAGGAGGCTGGATTGTTGCTATTTCAACAATGGTTTTTGTTATCAGTACAATTACCGGTCTTATTTTATGGTGGCCCAAAAAGTGGAATAAGACAACAAGGCAGGCTAGCTTCACTATAAAATGGAAAGCCCGTTTTAAAAGGTTTAATTATGATTTGCATAATGTATACGGATTTTATTCGCTTATTATTTGCTTTATTTTAGGAACTACAGGACTTGTTATTTTCTTTGAGCCGCTAATGGAAGCAACGGTAAAAATGACTAATGGTACAACAGAACATCTTACAGATATTCTGCCTAAGCAGGACTCGACAAAAGTAGCCAAAGACATAGTACCTTTTGCCTATGGAGTATTGAACAAAACCGGACAACAAGAAGTGAGTGTCTGGAATTATGATAGAAAGAAATTGGGAGCATATATTCTTACATCCGGAAAAGTTGGTCTGAAAAGTATAGAACATGCTTCTATTGATATTTATGACAGCTATACCGGTAAAGCAATAAAAATAGACCCTAAATATCTGCAACATGAGGAAACCGAAAATATTGTTTGGCAGTTACATCTTGGGCAATGGTGGGGACAATTGGGTAAGCTATCTACCTTTCTTGCAGGTATTGTTGCTACCTCTTTACCCATTACAGGTTTTCTGATCTGGTGGGGCAGGCGTAATAAGAAAAAAACAAAACCTACTTCACGCAACTCTTCTTGAATTATGGTGCCAGAAAAAGCATCTCAAACAAACTTTTAAACCAAACTCACACCAAAAATACTCTAAAGCAGTCTTCTCCTTATGCAAGTACATATAAAGAAATTTGCCATATTTGAAACTATTCGATACCGAAGAAAGTAACCAATTACGTATAGATACTAAACCTATTATCATTAGCAAAAACAAGGTATCGGAATTCAAAAAATGGCTTGATAGATAGTCTAAACGCTCTTTAGCTACTTAAAGAATATAATAAGATTGTATTTCATCACTTAACCATATCTCCTCCCCAAGAATGACCTGTGACAAAAATAAGATTGTTATCAATTGAATAATTGCTTTTGATTAGTTTCAGAAGCTCTGTTACAACTTGAATATCACGTATTCCCTTATAATCTCCGCCATAGTTACCCAGTGCTCAACCTTTGTCTCCATCCCATATATATTTCTGATCGAGATAAGCAAATATAGTATTATTCATTAGAGCCTCTAATCCTGTTACAGTACCCCATCCCTGTCCAAACCAATCGTACATTTCTTCGCCTTTAGTATCTATCCTTGCAAATAAAAAAAACTTATATTCCTTATTTTGAGAATATTCCGATGGAACAGATATATAATAACCCCTTTTTCCTCCTGCTTTATTTGAATATATACGTCTTTTGCTCACTAAGTAAATCATTCTTTGTTAAGATTCTGTGATTTTTCACAGTTGATATTTAAAATTTTCTTTCATAACAATAACTTTCATAAGAGAAAAAGACAGGAATATTAATAAATAAAAAATTTAAATAAATGATATTTGAATGAATTGTGTCGTACTGAAATTACCTTACAAGATGTCCAATACAGAAAAAAGTTTACAATAAATAAATTTTGCTAATGCAATGTTAGACAGATTATTCTTTTGTGAATTTATACGTTTGACCACGTTGTTTTAACAACATTGTTTTTTCAGAAGCATTAAATTCCAATTTTATTCCTGCTGCGAAATATTCAAATTCATTTTTAGAAATTCTATCCAAAGGAAATGAGGACTGATCTAAAACCTCAGCCTTTAAAAAATTATTTTCTGTTGAAATATTAAATTTTAGAGGAAGTTCATCCGACTTGTACAAACCTACTATCTTACTTGCTTCTATATTTGTAATTTGTCTTTCAGATAAACTTCTTTTGTTTTTGTAAATAATGTTTAACAAATAATATACGAAATCGTCTTTACCTAATTTTTCACCATTTAGGACTAAAGAAATTGCAATTTTATTCGTTGGGTCATATAAAACAATGCTATGAGATCCATAGGTATCACCATGATGACCATATAAAATATTTCCGCCAAAAGAAGAATTAATTAATCCTTTACCAAAAAAAAATCTTTATCTGGAATCATTTCTTGGAGAGAACTTTTACTAATTATTTTGTTAGCGAAAAGCTTAGTTAAAAATATATTAGTATCATACATTGTAGAGACAATATCACCCACACCAACTACATTTTTTGAAATAAAAATCATCAATTTCTTTCCAAGAATCATCATAAATATAAGATAAAGCAACGTTATTGTAGTTTTTATTTAGAAATGAAGCGAAATTCTGTAATTTCACAGGTTTTGTAATGTATTTCTCAAGTAATTGGTCGTAACTTAATCCAAATTCTTTTTCTAAAATTTTGACAAGCAAGTAATATGCGGAATTTGAATATAAAACATTTTGATTAGGTTGAAATGCCACTCCCTGCTTGATGATTTCGTCTAATATCTCTCTTTCAGTAACAGGTTTTTGCAGCCAGAAATTATCATTGTCTTTTGTAACGTAGTTTTTTAAACCACTTGTATGGCTTAAAAGATTTTGTATGCTTATATTTTTGGAGTTTGGAATTTCAGGAAAATAGTTGTACAATTTATCCTCTAGATTGATTTTTTTTTCATCACGTAATTCTAAAATTAGAGTTGCTGTTATCATCTTTGAAACTGAACCAATGTGATATTTTAAATTGGGAATCTGCTTTATTGATTTGAGGTTTGTCTCACCAAAGGTTCTTTTATAAAATTCTTTTCCATCTTTAAAAATTGAAATAGAACCCAAATCTTGGTTATTTTTTTCGATTGAACTTATTAAACTATCAATTCTTATTGTGTTGATGGTTTGGGAATACAATTTTATAGAAATTACTATCAGTATGAAATAAAATAGTTTTTTCATTGTTATGTTTTTTCAGATTGTTAAAGTATAAAAAATCACAATACAAAAAGCAATAGCGTATAAATTCACAAATATTATGTAAATCATAATTCCTTTAGTAGAAAATGAGAAATTGATTTTGATGCATTAAATTATAATGGAATGCCTTAATTGCAAAGTATTGGTGCGAAGAAAAAGAATGCTCTAATAGTGCTTAAAAACCCAAAATAAATTGTATCTTAACCATAAAGGGAATCTATTTGGTCGTTTTTTTATAAAAATGTGTTTGTCCCGAGACAATTGGGACTTTTGTTTATCAATCATACTAAAAAACATCAACAAACCCACCGTAACTCATTTTCATTCCAGAGTAACTCATTTGTAAAGTAAACTGGGTCTGTTCTGGAGTACGAGTCTTTATTAATGTAATAGTAACACAGCCTGATTTGTCATTGTAGCTGTTGTGATAATACCATTTAATGGTAGAGGTGTTAGTTTCCTCTACCTTTTTTGGTTTGTTTTTCAGTTTTTTATATATTAGTGTTGTGATAAAAATCATATTATAAACCAAATACACTTAATTAATTATGAAAAAAAGATTCATTCCTCTGTTGTTGGTTGGGACACTAGCAACGACTTTTCTTGTTTCCTGTAGCAGAGAAGACAACACTGCAGAACAATCAATCACTACAGAAGCTTTAGTGCTACCTTCTAAATCAGAATTGTTATGTAGTTACGTTGATGGAAATTGGAGTTTTACATCTGTTTTAAAATCAGGTTTGAAAACTACTGCAGATACTAATTTTATGAATTCGGAGATGAGTAAAAATGCATCTTTATGGGGACTCACTCCTCCTGTTCTTAGATTTGTAGATGATCCATCTAATTCATCTTCAACTTATAATGCCTTCTCTTATGGAAGTGGAAAAATTTATTATGGCTATGCACTCTTTTATGATGCAAAATCAAAAAGTTCAGATAATATAGTCAATGCTATGATTTTAGCACATGAATATGGGCATCAATTACAGTTTAAAAACAACCTTCCTTCCGTTAAAGAGAAAACAGCTCGTTCAATGGAGCTCGAAGCTGATGGTTTTGCCGGATTTTATTTAAGAAAGCCTTCAGGGTTTAACAAAACAGATTTTTCACAAATTGCTAAAGCATATGAATTTGCAGCATCAATTGGTGATAATAATACAAGCTCACCCAGTCATCATGGTACAGCACCACAGAGAAGAACGGCTGTTCGTTTAGGTTTTCTACTTGGTGAATTTAATTTGAGTGTAAAAGATTTTGATTCACAATTTTTTCACTACTATTCTAACGTTCTAGGAGGGACAGATCCTTCTGTTACTCCAAATTCAGCAAGTGCAAGCGCCTTTAAAATTAACCCTGATATTGAAAGCAAAATACAGGCACATATGGAGGAATTGAAAAAAATTACAAACGGAGAAATTTCTGTTGAAGAGTTTAAGAATCTTAATTAAGATTAGTAAACAAATTTTATAGGATTTTAATAATAAAAAATAGGCACATGTACTAATATGTGCCTATTTATATTAACCTTCAATCTTTTCCAGAATCTTGTTTATAGATTCATATAAGTAGTTGATTACACTTTTTGGTTTCATAAGTCGGAGGCATAGTTTATTCTTTGGCTATTAATGCTTTTTTCAGCTGTATTTAATAATTTATTAGTGATCTGGGTTATTTATTCAGCGGTATAATTCATTTTCGTACTTTTCTAAGAATAGCTTCTACTTCATCTTGTACTAGTTCCGTATTATGGTTATAACGATTTTGTGGTATTGATGCTGCATTTCCTAAGTTTGCTATACTTAGTTGTTGAGGATCTCTATATTGATAATGTTCTCTCTGTAAATTACCATTTGAATCAATATAAGATTGTCCTAAAATCACTGCACTTGAAATAATTCCTAAAACTAAAACTAATTTTTTCATACTTATTGGTTTTTAGCTTTGTTTAAGGTTTCGTCTAGTTTAGTGGCTTCCATAAATACTGAGCCAGTTTGTTTATACACTAATCTTTTACCACATGCATCTACTGCATAAGTAGCACCATGAACTCCTTTTTGGCTCTCTATAACCTTTACATTCTCTTTGGACAGTTGTATTCAATTGCGACTGTTTTAATGGGTGTTGACTCCACCAAACATTTCGAAACGGTCTTTGTTTAGTTGTCTTCCTTTTCCATAGGTTTCAGTGTCTTTATTCAATTGATTAAAATAATTTTGGATCAATTTTGCTCTTTCGTCCTTATCCAACAAGTAAATTAAACCGTAGCAAAATATTCCATTATATAACATGTCGTCAAAAGGTATGTTTGTAACTGAACCGTGATAAATTTTCAATCTGCTTTCAAAATATTTTTGAGCCAAATTAATGGCTGCCTGCTAGATTTCAATACCTGTCATGGTTATTCTGTCCTCAAGAAAAATTTATGTATTACGTCCATACCCAATTCTTGGAATAAGGAAAATCTACACATTATGTTTAAGAAAAATTTCCTTTGCAAAAACTGTAGATTTTGCAGGCTCTAATCCCCACATTTCTTGTTTGTCTTTAAATACTTCTTTCCAAAATTCTTTCATTGTCTTTTTATTTTTCTTGTTGAGCTCTAGTGTCGATTTATAATGCTCGTTAACGTGCCATTTTACCAATAAGATGTTCAAACAATTTGTTATTAGTTATAGCTGAGTAATAGTTATTTGAACTTGAACATTCATAACAAGATACTAATAAATAAAAAACAATAGCAATAAAAATCTCAACTCTCTATTGTCATTTTTTTACATTTACCAAAATTACATTACTACTGTTGCTTCTAATTCTACTTTTAAAGTTTCGAAAAGGCTTTTGACCTCTAAAACGGTACTGGCTTGTTTTACTTCATTTTTAGTTAGCCAGGCTTGAATTAGATCAAAATTTTCAAAAAGTTTAGAAGAATCTGTTGTGTAAATATTAAGACGAACGATATTTTTTAGTTCATAATTACTTTCTAGAATTACTTTTTCAAGATTTTCAATCGTTTTTAGTAATTGAACCCGCATTCCTTCGTTACTTGAAACTCCTTCATCGTTTATTGCTGTCTGTCCGGAAACATATAAAGTGCTTAGTACGTTTTTTACCTCTACAGCTTGTACATAATTTCTGGCATCCTGCCATTTCCAAGGATTGATTATTTTTTTTTCCATTTTAATACGATTATTTTAATGTAAAAATCAGGATGTTTTCAAATTAAATAACGTGACATATCTCACAATTTATCGGAGCTACAAAAATAATCTACTCAATGTTTCTCGGGAAACGCCTAAGTACGAGGCTATTTGCGATTTGGGAATTCTTTGAAATAAAGATGGATTTTGACTTAATAACTGTCCATATCTATCTCTTGCTACAGATGTAAGAAAAGAGAGAATTCGTCGCTCGGAACCGATATGTCCTGCTATGGATTTACGAAGAAAAAAACGTTCCATTTTTTGTAGACTATTACAAAGTTTTTCAAAATTTTCTAAGGATAAGCAAAGTACCTCTGTATTTTCTAAACATTCTAAAGTAAAAGATGTATTTCCTTTTGTATAATATGCTTGAAAATCTGTCTCCCACCAATCTTCCATAGCAAATGAAATAATATGTTGTTTCAGATTATCATCAGTATATACTAATTTCAAAAGTCCAGATAATACAAAATATACATACTCTACCTTTTCTCCTTCAGAAAAAATGATTTCTTTTTTTTGATATTTTTTATAGATAAAATTTTCCATCACAAATGCAAATTCCTCGTTTGTAAGTCCTACGATATCTTCTATATGCTTCCTTAAAAATTCATATCTGTTTTTCATTTTATTATACATAAATTACTATTAGCATTTACAAATATAATTTATTCATACTTTGGTTATATTAACTTTTTGTTCATTCATTTGGTAAACTGTTTTTCCTCATAATCCTCACCTTGTGCTTTGGGTAAAAGATTGAATAATCCTAAATCGGAACTGCTCAAATATTCATGTGAAATAAACTTAGGAAGGTCCTTAGACTGAAAATTGTTTATTGTGTTTGTATTGGAAACAAGGTTGTCTTGTCCTTTCAATTCGGGTTTGATATTCGTTATAAATATTTGCTGACTGGCTTCTATATAATTGTGAACCCTTCTAAATGCTTCGGCTCTCGTGGGGAATGAACGTGATGCTGTAAATTCGTCCATAGTCGTTCCTATGGACAACCGTATTGATAGCCTGTTTGAAATTGTGCACCCCCCCCCGCGTCTTTTCCAGTGTCGGTCTTATTTGAATATTGGACTGGATATTAGTTTTATTATCATTAAAAATATTTCATCATTAAGTTGTGTTTATTCATGTGTTATTTTTTATAGTTCGGTAATTTATATCTCTTTGGAGTATGAATCTCTATTTATATTTAATTCATGATATTAGAATTATAACAATGAAGAAACCTTTTATCGCTGCTGAATGGGAAGGCTATTTTATACAAGGACTTTGATTATTTATTAAAATAACAACGGTTATTTAAAAATCTCAATATATTATTAACTTAAAAATTAGTTTATGAAAAATTACAGAAAATTGTTACTTCCAGCTTTAATGATTTTACCATTGGTAATGTATTCGTTTAAGTCAAACAATGAAAGTATTGTTAATCCGCAAATTCAAAGTGTGGAAAATAATAATTCATTAAAAGCATGCGATGCAAAAGGACTTGGTGTACTTACAAGCAGAATGGATTTCAAAAGAACAAAATTGGATGCATTTGGTAATGATAGAATGCTAAGTCCAAGAGGTTGGTCTGAAACTACGATACAAAATACTCTTACTGTACCAGATATGAATATTAATCAAATAGTATCGTTATATAAGTAATTATGTATATTCCCTTTATTTGGTTTAACTAGATGAAGGGAATTTTCTTTTAAAGAATATAAAAGAAATGTATTCCTGCTTAATTGTTAATGATTTTGAAACAAAAAGCAATGGATTTAAGATAAAAACATATGATAATGCAAGCTGCTTTATAAGGAAGTATAATTTGAAATAATTATTAATGGATTCTATTAATGGAAATTTAAAAACGTCTAAGTATTTTTTTTATTTTGCTATAGTGCATATATTGCTAATACTAATTGTATCTTTAACTAGTACAGTAGACTCTTATGAGCAATCTACATCATATAGTGAGAATTCATTTACGAAATCTCTAATAAAATTTAACGATAATATTCTTAGTTTAAATTCTCTCCCAATAATAAAACAGTATGAGACGATTGGAGGTATAAATGCCGGATATGGTTTTTTTGCACCTAATGTTGCGAGTGCATATATTCTAAAAATATCTGTTTACGATAAAGAATATAGAAAAGAGTATAAGAGCTCTTTTTTTCCTCCTTTTAAAACTCGGGAAGGTTTAAATAGATACCATACATTGCTTGGGTATTTTCAAAATAAACTAACTATAATAGAAAATAAGTTGAATAATAAAAAGTCCGATGAGTTTGAAGAGTCGGATGAGTATGGGGAATACCTGGATATTTTTATAAAAAGTATCGGAAGATATTATTATAAAGAATATCCTTCAGACAGATACCGAATGCAATGTACATTATACTTGTACCATTATCCACTTTTGCAAGAAAGTATTCTTCAAAAAAAAGCTCCTGTATTAATACAATTATTAAAGATCAATGTTGAGCCTCTTAAAAAATAAATTCGGCATTATTAATACAATTCACAAATCTTTTTCAAGATACCAAAAAGAAGACAGGATGTTTTTTCCTTTCTTAAGAATTTCTTTAGGGCTGTTCTTTTTAGTCCATTTTTTGTCTACACTGGCTGATTTCGATATATTATTTACAAATGAGGGACTGATCCCTTTGGATGTGATAAGCCTGTTAAGAGTCAAAGGAATTCCAACCTTGAATATTATAATTAAGCTATTAAATAATGTAGGAATAGATAATGTATATACAATATATATTTATACTTATATAATATGTTGTATTACCTTTACTATAGGGTTGTTTAGTAGAGTATCGGCTATTGTAATCTTGTTTCTGCATATTATCTTATTTCAATCATCTAATATTTACATGTACGGTATAGATTTTTTTAAATCCATAAGTATGTTCTATTGCGTAGTTATTCCTCTGGGTTCTAAAATATCATTAGATGCTGTTTTATTCAAAAAGAAAGAATATAATCCTTCTCCTTATAGAAATTTACTTAGAATTCATTTGAGTATTGTGTATTTTACATCCGGGTTGGATAAAGCTTTTGGTATTAATTGGTGGAACGGAGAGTCTATATGGAAATCATTACATTTACCAGGATTTGAATCTTATATTATTAGAGATTATGATTTATTACAAATCTATCCAATAATTCCTTTATTTATTGGGGTATTAACGGTTTTTATTGAAATCCTCTATCCATTTTTTATGTGGAGAAAAAGAACAAGAAATTATTGGTTGGCACTTGTAATATGCTTACATATGGGAATTATTATCGCCATGAATTTATATTTCTTTGGGGCAATTATGATACTTTTGAGCCTTAGTGGATTTTTAAATTTAGAAGAAAAAGAGCATCAGGGAGCTAATTCAAATTAATCATGTATTTTGAAGCAATTATTCTTTTCCATTACTATTTCTAATATTACTAAGTCTATTGGGTAATTTATCAGAAAAATCTATTTCAATCGAAATATCAATAAATTAAGAGTCAGCATTATTTAAAATACTTAACAGATACATTTTACTGTAATTTATACCAAATCCTATTTAGGATGTGGTAATTGGTCATGATATTAGTTTTATTATCAGTAAAAGTGCTTGATCATTAAATTACGTTTATTCATCCTTAATTTTTTATAGTTCAGTTGTTTATTTCTCGTCAGAATATGGAATTGTATATAATTTTGCACGATTATAATTATAAAAATATACTTAATATAATTAAGGATAGTGGAGGATCAATCTTTTTTATAATGATTGATTCTCGAAACATAGAATGATAAAAAATGAAAAATACAATTGAAGAAAAGGTTTTGATAAGTATTATAATTCTTTTCTTATTTCAAGCCGTAGTATCTTGTAGAAGTAATTCTGTTGATGACCATGTTGAGTCCGGAAGTGCAAGTATAAAAATCACGTTTTTTGGTGCTGATTATGAAAAAGAAAATATAGATATAGTTGCTTCTGCTCGAAAAGGCAATAATATTGCTTCGGAATCAGAACAGGTACAGTTCATTCCTCTCGAAAAAAGTGATAACTATATGCTTAAAGCGACATTAGTACCGGATAATTCCTCAAATCAAATAAAGAGTAAGGCTCAAATTTCATCCAGAACCAACCCATTAGCTTCTGTAGAGACAGCAACATTAAAATCCGGTATTAAATATAAATTAATCGTATATGATGCTAAAGGAAAATACATTCAGGAAGAAGAGTGTACTAGTGGGCAGGTTGGGCTGCAAATTGATAAGCTAAATGGAGGAGGGACTTATACTTTTGTCGTTTATTCCACGGGATCTAATACAGATTTGCCATCAGTATCTTATTTAGATACATCTAAAAAGACACTTGATACAGCAATACTAAAAGATGTTTCCGGAGAAAATGATTTGATGTTTTTTTCCAAAACACTCACCCTTACAGGAGAGGGTATGAATTATTTAGATATTGTTTTAAAACATAGATTTAGTCAAATTGTAGCTACATTAGATGCCTCACCTACTCTAAATTATACTATCTACAAAGTTAGTGATGTCACAATTTCTCCACATTCAGAAAGAGTAAATATGCAGTTATCCAATGGTAATATTACAAATACTGGTTTGGCTGTAAATAGAATGCTAAATTTTCCTTCTACGGATTCTAAAATAATTACTTCTGCTCCTGTTGTAATAAATTCTGATAATACAACCAGTGGGATCTTTACAATAGGTTCTGTAACGTTGAAGTTTTATGACCCACTTCAAATTACCCATCAAAATATAAAACTTAATAATCTTAAAATAAGCCGAGGCGTAAAGTATAATTTAAAATTATCTTTTGTGCCAAATGATAAATATCTAACATACAGAGGGTATCCTGCCGTACGGATTAATGGAGTTATCTTGATGCGACATAATCTGGGAGCTAATTATTTATCTGATCCGGATTCTCCCAGTCAGGATATTGTAGGCAATTATTATCAATGGGGAAAGAATAAGGTTGTGGCGACAGGTGCTACAGGCAACAGTGCTATTCCAGGATGGGATGCTACTAATAATTCTACTACAAATGCATGGATGCCTAACAAAAATGAAGAGATGCCTAATAAAAGTGTATCTAATGATCCATGTCCTTTGGGTTGGAGAGTTATAGCCCCAAGAGATATTAATGCAATAAGGGCTAGTTCGAATTATTCTTATTCAGGAAATTTAGAATCTTCTAAACCAGGTTTAGCAATAGGCATTCTAACGAGTAAATTTAACTCAGCCATCAAAATAACTTTTCCTTTTGGTGGTTTTAGAGAATTTGATAATGGAAGATTTCCTTCAACAAACTATACAGAAGGAGTGTACTGGCAGTCGGTTGACTATGGTTCTGATTCTGATTTGAGACCGGGATTTCTTGTAACGAATAAAGAGAAAGTTAGAGGATTTTCTATTAATCAGAGTAGTGTATCTCGTAGAGGTATGTCTGTACGTTGTGTTGCTGAATATCCATATTAAATGTGAAATTTTAAACTAAAAAAAGATATTTTGGACCAGGTATAACTCCTGAGAGAAATATAGATAAAATAATCCTGTATTAAGATAGTATTCCTCTGGAATACTTGTTTTCTGACATATATCTACTTTCGATACTGATTCGGCAATTTAGTTTAAACTCTAAAGAAAAATTTAGGATTGTAGACTTATGTGATTTTTGTTGATTTTCGGGTTTGTATACGTCGTAAGAGCTTGATATAATTCTTATTGAAATATTGTCTCGGATATTAGTTTTATTATAAGTAAAAATATTTCATTATCTCGATCTGTTTTTTCACGCTTCATTTTTGCTAGTTCAGTAACTTATGTCTTTTTAATGTATAGGCCTATATTTAAATTTGAAATTTAATTTATAGTTTAATAGCAAATTTTTTAAAAAAAATAATCAGAAATGAAAAAAAAATTATATTCCATTCATTAGGATTTATGTTATATTCTCTATTAAATCAAAAATCTGATACAGTAGAATAGATAATATATGTTGATATTACAGCTATTCATATTTGAATATAATTCGATTCTCAATAAACACACATACATACATACATACATACATACATACATACATACATACATACATACATACATACATACATACATACATACATACATACATACACACATATTACATACATATACAATTTATGAACAGCAGATCATATAAAACTTTCCGCATAAAACCTGACTATCCTGTTTTATTATTTTCTTTTCCTAGTACTGATTCTATAATAAAATTATTAAAGAACAAATTAGTTTCATAATTAACATGGCTGAGAAAAGCTTTTGGAAATATGTGAGTATTTGGAAAACAAATTTCGATAGATGAAATATGATGATAAAAAATAAAGATATTATTTAAAATATCGAAATTATTTTTGTAATAAATTATTGTATTGCTTTAATGGTGATTAAAATTTTAACTAAAAGAATATAAATGAAGAAATTATTTTTTGCTACAGCATTTGTAGCAACTGGATTATTTGCAATTACAAAAGCTCAGTTAGAAAAAGGAAACTGGATGGTGGGTGGTAATATTATTGCTTCAAGTTTCGGATTAAATACTGGAGGAGGTTATAACTTTATATTAGAGCCTAAAGCTGGATATTTTATTAATGATAATTTTGCATTCGGAGGGCAGATAACCTTTGGTTTCCTTGGAACAAGTGGGGGACCTACAACTTATAAGTATAACATAGGTCCAATGCTAAGATATTACTTAAGTAACGCTCAGGTAAACAGTTCATTGAAGCATGGAAGATTTTTTTTGGAAGGTAATGCCGGAATTGGAGGCACAAGCATTACTAAAGGAGGTAATTCCACAACAGGTATTAACTTAGGGTTTGGTCCCGGATATGCTTATTTTATAACTCCAAATATTGCTATAGAAGGTCTTGTAAAATACAATGGTGATTTTGGGTTTGGAAATATTGGAACAACATCGAACATTGGTTTTAATGTAGGTTTACAAATTTATCTCCCGACGACTAAGCTAAAGGATATTACTCGCGATATCCAACAAAAAAATATAAATTAATTTATAACGATTTATTTGGGGATAATTTCATCAGTTTATTGTTTTAATTCTCAGTGTTTGAGAGGGGCCAGAGTTAGTACTCTGGTTTTTTTTATTTCTTATTATATTGCTTTAGTACCTGATATAAAATTATTACCGATATGTTATTGAATAAATTGTATTTAATACTTTTAGAATGAGGTTAAGAGTTGGATCTTTTGAGAAAGAAAAATCATCGGTGAAGACTCAAAACAAACAGGTGCAATTAATCTTATACGTTATTTCAGCTTCTCTTTTATGAACATTCCCTAACCTGTTTTATGAGGCCTATTTATCCGAAATCTATAGGTCTTTTCCGACGGAATTAAATTAATACAATATTATATGCCGTGTCTTATTTTAGCTGTTTCATCATGTATTTTCGTTAGTTCACCCGATTTGCGCAAAAAGGTTATCTATTCTCAATTTACTTTTGTGGCACTTATTTTAACAAATATATTTAATTTATGAAAAAGTTCTTTTTAGCAAGTTTATTCTTTTTATTTTTTTTAAATGTAAATGCACAATTACACTTAGGGGCAAAGGCCGGAGCAAACCTTACAAAAATAAATGGTGAATCTTTCAATAGTAAATACAGATTAGGTTATCAATTAGGCGGATATCTATACTATGATCTTTCAAAAACTTTTGGACTACAGCTTGAGGTGCAATTCAATCAGTCCAATACACAGGTTACAGATAGATATAGCGATGTTTTGTTTAATACCTTTGATAAAGGTAAAAGGCTTAACTATATTACAGTCCCGGCTTTACTTAGAATAAACAGCCAAGGAGGGATAACGCTTCTTGTAGGTCCACAATTTAGTTTTTTGGCAGACTCTGACAAAAATATAATCCAAAACGGTAAAAAGTTGTTCAATAGTACAGATATTGGTCTTGTTGCCGGTGTGGATATCAATCTAAGACCATTTATTATTTCGGGACGTTATGTTTGGGGGATTACCAATGTAAGTAGCATCGGAGATAAAGCAAATAACAGACAAATCCAGATTGGAATAGCATTTGAAATTTTTTAGACAACCTTTGATTTCTATTACCTGTTTCTAGCTTTTACTTTCAACAATTATTACAACTTAATTATAAAAAGATGCTTGCTAAAATCATTTCTTTTTTAATGCTAAATATCCTGATTGTCGCGATTTGTTTCCCTACGGTTTTGTCTGCCGTGGTAAAAGATTCGACTGTAGTAAATAAGAATAGTATACTGCATACGGATTCATTATTTCAGATAATAGATGAGATGCACGAACAGTCTGCTTCTATGGAAAGCATCATTAAGAAAGGATACAATTTTGAGTCAATACAAAACGGTTTACCTGCTTTAGCCAATAGCATAGAAAGTGTGAAGGTGGTACTAAAGTATGGCTATAGATATTTAGATATTAATAGTTTGCAAACTTTTGGTCTCTTGGTGGATCAGATTAAAGAATTATTGGATACTTGGCGAAAAGAGCTGCTTAATTACAGTAAACAAATTAGTACTGCACAAGCAGATATAAACAAGATAAAGAGTCTACGATTATCAAGCTCAGATAGTGTAGACTACTCATTTATCAATTTATATACTAACAAATTAAATAATTTAGATAGTACATTTCAAAAGCTTAAAATAAGTAATGAAAAATATCAGAATAAAGTAAGCAAGCTCCAAACAGATGTCTTGGGAAATTATTATAAAGCTTCAGATTTACAACAGGAGTTAAAAGAATATATTACAAACTATTCCATACGGACACTAGGGAAAGAAGATTCATATATCTGGGAATCATCAATTGATAAAGCGAATGATGATATGGGGGCGGAAAACTTTGGAAGAATATCTCTGGCAATAAATCAGCAAATCATTACATCTTATTTTTTAGCACATATTGGTAAGCATCTAATAGTTGCTTGTGCTATATTTTTATGTTTCATTTTCTGGGTACAAAAAAATTACAAAAAGATGTCCAGACTGGATGAACAAAATAACAGTATTATCCGTAATCCTGAAGATTTTAGTGTCCTCTCATTATTTCCTGTCCTTCCGGCTTTAATTGTTGTATTTAGTTTGTTACCGTTGTGTGATTTAAATGCTCCGGATACATATATGACTGTAATACAACTATTATTATTTATACTAGCATCTATTTTTATTTTTAAATATGCTTCTAAAAAAGAACGCTTAGTTTGGATCTGTATATTTTTTGTATTTATTTTCTTTTTTATTATCAATACTCGTATTCAGATTGACCTTTTAATCAGAATTGCATTACTCGTTATAAATGTTTTTTTTGTTTTTGTTTCTCGATTTTTCTTAACATTTAAAGAAGGAAATTTAAAAATAAAAGGAGTTACCAGATTATTAATCTATGGAATTATAATACTGAATATCGCCGCCTTTGTAATGAATTGTGCAGGTCGTGTAACTTTTTCAAAGGCGATATCCAACGCTGCATTGATTGGGTTTGTACAAATAATTGGATTAAGTATTTTTAAAGATATTATGGTAAGTGCTATACAACTCAGTAATATGTTTAATACTTTGAAGGAGAGAAAGCGAAGATTTGTTGATTTGCACTCAATGAGTGACCGATTGTATAAATTATTGTCATTTTTTACATTGTTGTTATGTTTTATAATATTTGCTATTAATATGAATTTTTATACAGTTGTATACAAAACTATTATAGCATTTCTATTTGATCCGAGAACAATAGGCGGTACTACTTTTAGAATAGGAAATATTATGCTCTTTTTTGTGGTTATTTATTTGTCAACAATAGCCCAGCGTTATGTGCAATATTTATTTGGGGAAAGATCTGATCATTCTATACCGGAGGGGAAAAGGGGATCGAGAATTGTTATTTGGAAATTGATGATTATTATAACAGGTTTTATATTAGCTGTTATGGTTTCCGGGCTTCCAATTGATAAAGTAACCATTATAATCAGTGCATTGGGGGTAGGAATTGGAATGGGCTTGCAAAGTGTGGTTAATAATTTTGTTTCAGGGTTGATTTTAATATTCGAGAGACCTTTACAAGTCGGAGACTACATAGAAGTAGCCGGATTAAAAGGTTGGGTAAAGGATATAGGAATAAGATCTACAAGAATGGCGAATAATGATGGGTCCGAAATAATAGTTCCTAATGGTTCTATTCTGGCAGGAAATCTTACCAACTGGACACTTAGCAGCTTTCGAATTAGAATAGAAGTGAATTTTAAGATATCTCCAACCTCCGCTATATTGTTAGCTAAAGAAATTATTATTGAAGAAATTCTAAAATATGAGTACACAATAGATGCAATACCTCCCGAGGTTCATCAGGTAAATATTTCTAACAATACAACAGAATTGAAGGTTGGGTTTTGGATAGATCATATAAATAAGCAAGAAGTGGCAAGAAGTACTATCCTAAATGCTATTTATATGAGATTGGATCAAAACAATATTACTATGAATTGATAATAATTTCTGACTATACTCACATTTAATTTTTAAATATGATTTTAAGTTACAATGTAACTACTATCTCTATAAATTTTCTTCATTCATATATATTACTTTAAGTCGATAAGGAGCTGGGGTATCTCAGTTCCTTATTTTTATAGTTCGTAATCCTTTTTCTAAAGTTCATCCACTTTGTAATTTGATATAAATGATCTTAATATATTTTTGCTGCATTATTATATGTATATAGAATACTCGGAAGAGTAAATGAACAATATAAATATAAAATTCAATGAAACAAAAAGATGTTAAAAAAGAATATTTTCCTCCGAAAGTAGAGGTTGTTTTTATCACAATGGAAAATGGGATAGCTGCAGGATCGGCAACACTAAGTCCTATAGATCCAAATGGGGGATCGGTTAAGGAAGAATGGGACTCGGTCGATCAATCAGGTGAATTGGATTGGTAGTCATTAACTTTAAAAATTGCGCAAAATGAAAAAAAAAATACAACTTTTTCCTGTTTTATTATACCTATTTGTTATTTCATGTCAGCATACTAATGATACCATAGAATCAACTCATGGAGCTGCAACAGTTAATATTAATTTTAAAGGTGCTGAGTTTTCTGAAGAAGTTTCAGGAATAAATGCCTCTGCTAATACAAAAAATATACAAGAAACTTTAATTAGCAAAAAAGAAATAGTTTTTGATAATGATGATTATAAATTAGTAGCAACTCTTACTCCTGTTAATAATACACAAACCAAACCTCTTGAAGCTTTAGCAGCTAATAAAATGGCCGTGGCTAATACTTTGGATTCTGGTATACTATACAAAGTTGTAGTATTTGATAATAATGGTAAATATAAAACCGAAAAAGATTATAAAGTAGGACAAGAATCTACAGTTGGTGCAATAACAGGACTTAATGGGGATGGTGAATATACTTTTGTTGTATATTCTATTGGTTCTAAAACATCAAATAGTCAGATTACTTTTGCTAATCCTTCAAATCCAATTTTAAGTGAGGCATCATTAAATCTTGTAAGTGGAGATAGTGATTTAATGTATTTTAGCAAAAAAATAACTGTGACTGGCAATAAGGCGAACTATCTGGACGTTATATTACGTCATAAATATAGTCAGATTATTACTACATTGGATTCTTCTCCTACAAGTAATTATATAATATTAAGCGCAAGTAATGTCGCAATTACTCCACATAATAACTTTGCCACCCTCAAACTATCAGATGGGAGTATTACATCAACAGGCAGTAGTTCAAAAACTACGGTTTTTCCTACAGGAAGTACTCAAAAATTAATAGCAGCACCAAGCTTGATTAATGTTCCTGTAGAAACAAAAAATGCTACGTTGAATATTGGTTCCATAATATTACAAACTGCGCCTCCTCTCGCTGGATTTAATACAAATGTAACCCATCAGAACATCAGTTTTAACAATTTGACAATTACTCCAGGAGTGAAGTATAGTCTTACTCTGTCATTTATTCCTAATGATAGAGATATGGGGGAGTATAGGGGATATCCTGCTGTTAGAATGAATGGATTAATATGGATGCGACATAATCTTGGTGCCAATTATACACTTAATCCAAATGTTCCTCAGCAATCTCTTTTTGGAAATTATTATCAATTTGGAAAAAAAGCTGTAGCTGCAAGCGCAACTACTTCTGATGCTGCTATTCCAGGATGGAGTTCAACAATAGCACCTGCAAACTCGTGGAATTCCGGTACAGATCAAAATCCAGTAAAGACCGTAAATGATCCGTGTCCTTCAGGTTGGCGTATTCCAACCTTGGCAGAAGCTGCTATTCTATCACGTTTAACTACAGGAACATCTGTTGAATATCTTGGAGATGTGACTAGGTTGTCTTCTACTAATTATACTGCTGCTATTGTCATCAGAAGTAAATACAATGCAAATGTTCAGCTAACTATACCTTTTTCAGGGGTGCGAACTTATGATACAGGTTCTTTAGACAATTTTTATAACACAAGTGTTAATGAGTCCAGAGCCAGAGGTGTATCAGGGCACTTGTGGACATCTTCTGCTAGTTCGGGTTCACCCATCAAACAGGTTTTTTATGGCACCAAGTATCCTGGATCTCCAATTAATTATTATACCTCAGTGTCATCTGAAGGTACTGTTAACATGCAAAACAACGGGGTTCCTATTCGTTGTATTGCAGAATACCCCTATTAGAATATATAGATAAAAATGATTAGATTTTTTTTAGAGAAAGTGTACAGATATCGGTTGGATGTATCTGTTCAGAATATGTCCAGGTCATTTCCTCATTTTTCTTACGAACAAATTAGTGAATGTACTAGTAAATATTATCAAAATCTTTCCAAGATCATATTAGAAATGATTTTTCCATCAATCACAAAGCTTGAAATAGCTTTACCAACAATTTACAAAATAAAAGAGGCGGCTAAGAGAGAGAGACCCACGATACTTCTACTTGGACATTATGGTAATTGGGAAATGCTCAATAAATTGCCTAAATACACAAATACTCCGGTCAAAGCTTTTTATAAGCCACTAAGAAATAGTTTTTTTTGTAATTTTATGCGTAGAAGAAGAACTAGATATGGTTTGCATCTTATTAACTCTATGCAATCCTTCAGAGAATTGTTGAAGAATAAGACTAGCAACGAAATTATACTTTTTGTTGCTGATCAATTTCCTGGAAATGATAAAGGAATTACTGTTAATTTCTTGCATCAGAAAACTCAAATGTCTATTGGAGCAGAAGAATTAGCCAGAAAAGTAGATGCATTTGTTGGATATGTAGAATTATTTTCCAGATCAGAACATATATGGGATATGAAAATTCAAACAATCTGCGAAAATGCGTCCCTAACTCATGAGGGGGATATAACCAGGACGTATGCTAGTTTATTAGAGGAAAGTATTTATAAAAGACCTGCCTGGTGGTTGTGGTCGCATAAAAGATGGAAATAGGATTTTTTTTAAGAATTAGTTTTAATATCATTATTTCACTATCTATTTGAAGAGGAAAACTATAATAGATGTTTTCCTCTTTTTAAATATGAAATATTTTTATAAACATTATATATATTTATAAAATTAAATGCAACATAAAATAATTTTATAAATGAGAGGAAATAATAATTATCAATTGAAAAAGTTGATATTAGTTTTTTTAACTCTGATAGGTATATATCTAATTACATTTTTATTGGACAATGATTCTGATCATATTACATATATGAATTTATCATTTTCAAAGAAGATGATAAACTTTCTACTTAATTTATTGTTTTGTTATGTTACTATTGAAATAATTCTATTTATTGATAAAAGAATGAATTCAATAATTCCTTGGATAAAGTATCCATTGAGAAGATTAGTATGGCAAACTATTATCCAAGCAGTAACCGTTTTTATTTTTCTTATATTTTTTAGTATTGGTATTGCTGTACTTTTTGTTATCTCAGGATTAGATATTGAAGACTTGAAAGATAGTAATGTTGCTTTTTGGCCATTTGTTTTGTCATTTATAATACTTGTATTAATCTTAGGTGGGGTAAATACAGTAAATTATTTATCATCAAATTGGAAAAGAGCAGTTGAAATGGCGGCTGAATATAGAATAAGTGCCGCAGAAAGTAAACAATTATTAGCAGAAACAGAGTTAGAGGCTCTTCGTCTACAACTTGATCCTCATTTTGTTTTTAATAATTTAAGTGTATTATCAGAATTTATCTTAAAAGATCAACGATTAGGTTTTGAATATACTGAGAATTTTGCAAAAGTGTATCGTTATTTGTTAACTAATTCAAAGAAAAAAGTTATTTCTTTGAAAGAGGAGATACAGTTTTTAGATGCTTACTTGTTTCTATTGAAACATAGAATGGGTGCTGGAGTTATTTTTGAGGTGACAATAAGTGACGCTAAAATGAATTTAAAAATTCCGCCAATAACTTTACAATTATTAGTCGAAAATTCTATAAAACACAATCGTATAGAAAAGGAGAATCCATTGATAGTCAAAATTTTTGCGACTGAAGAAAATGAACTTGTCATTCAGAATAATATACTTCCATTATTAAAAAGTCCTCTGTCTTCTGGTATAGGTCTAGAAAATATTATTAATAGATATTCATTGCTTTCAGAGAGAAAACTTCAAATAGAATATGATAGTAATTTATTTACTGTTAAAATACCATTATTCCCATGAAAACGATGAAGACAGTTCTTATCATTGAAGACGAGGAGGCGAGTGCTCAACGGTTACAAAGAATATTGCTTGAAATTCGACCAGAATATGAAGTGAAAGGAATTTTAAACAGTATTGCCAAGTCGATAGAATGGCTTGCAAATCAAAATCAGCCGGATTTAATTCTCATGGATATTCATTTGGCAGATGGACTTAGTCTTGAAATTTTTAATTTAAATGAAATTAAATGTCCTGTAATATTTACAACAGCTTATGATGAATATGCTGTGAAGGCATTTAAATATAATAGTATTGATTATTTGTTAAAGCCTATAGGAAAAGTAGAATTAAATGATGCAGTTAGCAAATTTGAAAAAATTGAAAAACCGACGATAGATCAAGACTCTTTAATAAAAAATTTAATTAGCTATATTGATAAAAAGGAATATAGAACTCGATTCTTACTCCCTTACAGAGATGGGTTTAAGAAATTGAATGTTGGTGAGATTTCTTTTTTTCACTCTAAGGATAGATCTACATTTGCTGTTCTATTTAACGGTGAGCTCAATTTAATTATTTATAGTTTAGATACATTAGAGGAACAATTAGATCCTAAATTATTTTTTCGAGTGAGTAGGCAATATATAATTCATCTGGACTCAATAGAAGAAATACAAAATTATTTTAATTCCAGAATGAAATTAAAGATTAAACAATGTTCTGAAGAAATTATTATAAGTAGATTAAAAGCTACTTTATTAAAAGAATGGCTAGGATATTAAGCTTGTATTTGTAATAGTTTCAATCTGATCTGGCAGTTAAAAGGTAAACGATTAAGTTTGTAAAGCAATAAAAACAAAAAGTTTAATCCTTTAAAAGGTCAGACATGAGTTTATAAATAAAAGTAATTAAAAGTTGCTTAATGTATCCAGAATATATAAGTATTTAGGACATAGTCGAAAGACCTTTATCGTCACATGGGTTTATTGACAGAATGAATAGAATCCGCTCTGAAAGATATGAATCGACTGGTACCTAATATTAAAAATCGAATAGAGCCATAGATAGAAAAGTGTGTTGTAGCTTTTGCTATTGAAAACCCTACCTTTGGTCAAAACAGAACCTCTAATGAGGTAAAGAAAAGAAGGAGTATTTATCTCTCTTTGTGGGGTGTATGCGTCATGATCTAGAAACATTTCTCAAACGTTTAAAAATGCTAAAATCCAAAGTGGAGCAAGAAGTGCTTATTCTTACGGCTTCTCAGATTCTGGCTTTAGAAAGAGCGAAAGAAGAAAAGGTTGCACATAGTGAAATTGAAACTCATCACACCTGTTTTGCTTAATACTCAAGATACTTATTATGTAGTACATTAAAGGTATTGAAAAAAATATCAACAGACTTTCATTGATGCCTAATCAAAATTAACTACTGACATACTTAATGATAGAATTATTCCTTTATATGAACAACATCAGATTCTTTTGATGCATATATTAATCTATAGAGGAACGGAATAGGGCATCATAAGTATCAGCTTTATTTAGCTATAGAAGACGTTAGATCATGCTGAAGACCCTCAAACAAATGGTATCTGCGTTTTAAGCCACTGCATTCCCTAAAAAGATTTGTAATAATATTTGGAGAACTACAACGGGACAGGTTGTTTGTATGCGAAATATCTTATTGTAATAAATGAGTTTGGAGAGAATATATGGCTTAATATTACGAAAGAAATTGATTTCTTCCCATTGGTTTTTGAAGCCTTGTTTTGTAATATCTTCTCTTATTGACCATAAGTATTCCTTCAGGTATATCGTCATTTGATATACTTCATCAATTGCATTAGGTGCAGACAGCGAAATGGCATTTTCTTTTCGCTGTATCTCAGAGATAATATGATTTAATGAAGATGTTATTTCAATTTATTGTATTATAAGGTAACCCTTGCAAATATTAAAGCAAAAAACAATCTCCATCTATCATTTTCACAATTTCTTTAAACTCATTTCCTGTCTTGCTATTACAAATAACAATTCTGAAATCGGTATTCGACTCTTGTTTTCAAGGTTATTAGTTCGTTGTTATTCCTTCTTCTTTAGTTAGATGTAGTTGAACAAAACCGTCTTTAAGTTTTTGTTCTTTATGTTTAAACTTTGAGTTTAGTTCGCTGTTGTTTCCTAAAATCGCTCCAGATCCAGTGATTATTGGGTTGATGTTAAAATTAATATCTGTAACCAAATCTTTGTCTATAAATGCATTGAAAGTACCTGCTCCGCCTCCAACGGCGATTTCCTGCACACCTTTTCTAGACATATATTCAACAGCCTCTTCTGGACTTTCCACAGTTTTGTAGCCATCAACTGTATAAAGTTTATCAGACAATATAATGATTTCTATTCCATTAAAAAGTTCTTTTACTTCTTTTGGGAGTTTTAGGAAATTTTCAAAGGTTTTCAATCCTATAACAACGTTTCCAACCTGTTTTACAAATTGCACGTAAAATTCCATAGCTTCTGGAGGCAGTTGATGATGTGGGTTATCAGCTATTAAAATTCTTCCATTAGCAGAAATGTTTGCTATTACTGTTACTTTCATTTTTTTAAATTTTATTTGAGTGTAAAATTATTGGGTATTAACTTTATATTTGCTATTCATTACCTTTAGGAAAGTGACTATATTATGAGAGATATAAAAAGAGATATAAAGAAAGAAGAGATACTGGCTCTTAAAGATGCCATTGAATTATTGAGCGGCAAGTGGAAATTCTGCATTCTGCATAATTTGTATAGCTGTGAAACAATGCGGTTTAAAGATTTGCAAGAAACAGCTCAGGGAATAACCCCAAAAGTTCTATCCAAAGAGTTGCAGGAATTGGAAAATAATTTGCTGATTACCCGAACGGTTAATAATACAAAACCTGTTACTGTTTCTTATGCACTTACCACACACGCCAAAGAAACTGAGGCTGTTGTCAATGCCTTAATTAGTTTCGGTTTAAAGCATCGAAAGAAGATAAAAGAAAAATAATCTTGTCGTGTCAAAAACCGTGATTGTCGTGTGGACGTATGTCTGTTTGAGAATTTTAGCGAAAATTCAGCGAAAATACTCTCTACCGATGACTTTAAAACTGTCAGATTGTGCGGTTGTCTAAAATAGCTGTTTAAGCGGGTTGTTGTTCTTTGTTATTTTGTTTTCCGCATTTTATTATGTAGAATGGATAGTTTTCTGTCACTTCGGTTACTTCAAAAAGTCCTGCGCTAACAAATTCTTCTTCAATACTTTGCTTGTCATAAAAGAAGATTTTTACTCCGCCAAACATTTCAAAACGGTCTTTGCTTAGTTGTGTTCCTTTTCCATATGTTTGAGCGTCTTTAGTTATAGCTGTAAAAAACATATATCCATCTTCGGTCAATTGGTTAAAACAGTCTTGGATAAGTTTTGCCCTTTCGTCCTTGTCTAGCAAGTAAATTAAACCGTAGCAAAATATTCCGTCATACAATTTCTCGTCAAAAGGCATATCTGTTACCGAACCGTGATACAATTTCAATTCGTCTCCAAAATGTTTTTGAGCCAACATAATAGCAGTCTGAGAAATTTCAATACCTGTTACGGTCATTCCGCTCTCAATAAAAATTTGTGCATTTCGTCCATAACCAACTCCTGGAATTAGTACATTTTTTACTTTATGCTCAACAAAAAAGTTCTTTGTCAAAATGGTAGATTTCGCAGGTTCTAAACCCCACATTTCTTGATTATCCTTAAATGCTTGTTCCCAAAATTCTGTCATTTTCGTTTTGTTTATACGTTAACCTTGTCTTCTAAAATTTTGCATAGCCCTCAAAATACTTTTCGTTTCAATTATATTAAAATAAAAAACTTCAACGCCTGCCTGACACAAAAAGGAACTGTTCATAGAACTTGAAAAAGGTAAGTTCTCCACTTTCCATTCTGAGAAAGGCATTTTTAAGTTTTGCACTGTTTACAGCCCCCCCCCATTCTTCAGAATTTTGGAATAGCATTCCTCAATACCCAAACGGATTTTATCAAGCTTGTCGTTTACTTCTTGTGCTTCTCGGCTCTTGCCTAGAACCCTGCCGTAATTCAAATCCCAATTTGTTGCGGAAATATCCAACTTGGTACTAAATGCAGACTGTTTACCGTTTACGCTAATCCTGCACATAACTGTAACCTTTCCGTTTTTTCTTCGGAGCATTCTTTTTAAGGTAAAACAATACCTTAAACGTTGATTTTTTTGTCGTTTCCATACTCACAATTTTTAATGATAAAATTAAACTTATTTGAGCTACGGAACAATATGAAGAACTATGCAGAAAGCTGATATACAGTGTTTTAATAGCGCTGTTTCTGTTTGTAAAAGTAACGTTTTAGTGACCTTACTTTTGCCAAGCCTCGCTTTTTACCTCATTACCTAAAAATCATAAAACGGACGTAAAGCCTTTATTTACAACCATTTTTCCTGTTTTTAATCTTTGATGTGTTTTTCCTGAAAATTTATTTTCAAGATAGAAGATCAAAATGAATTAATAAAGATTAGCAATGAAAACAAGCTGTTTAAAATTAAGGAGCCTTATTTTTCTTTCTTCCATCTGGATAAGCCCTTCCTGCTTAAAATCATTAAGAATACGAGCCAAAGTTTCTCTTGCTGTTCCGACCATATTAGAGAGATCAATTCGCGACAAAGTAATCAATACATCCTCTGTATCATGTGATGACCTGTATTTATTATGGAGTATTAGTAAGCTAAGAGCGGTACGTTCTCTAACAGTCCGGTAGGATAAAATGGCAATAAAGTTAGCCATTACACTAAATTCATGACTTAGAGATTTTAATAATAATCTTGAGAATATAGGTGATTTGTCGAGTATATCCCAAAAATCTTCTTCCGATATAAATGAAATTATTGAATTTTCAATTGTTAAGGTTGTATCACCATATGACTCATTACTTAAAATAGCTGAATAACCAAAAAATTCTCCAGAAGTGTATATATAGATAATCTGTTCTCTGCCATCATTATCAACTTTATATTTCTTGATTTTACCATCATTTAAATAATAAATACCGTTTGGCTTAGTTCCATCAGTAAATATGGCTTCATGTTTACGATATTTTTTACTTTTCATAACCTCTAAAAGTAGATGTTTATCATATTCTGGAAGTTCATTAAAAAGATATTGGTTATTGAATGTAAATTTTGAAATCATAATTATTATTGGAACAAGCAAGGTGAATTTTGAAAAACGTAATTTAAATCACATTTTAAGCTAGTTTACATTATCATTTTTTCTTTCTAAACGATTTAGCTTTGCAAAGGTAATGAATTGCGTTTAAACATTAAATCAAGTATGATTTAACAGATATTTATAAAGCTAATTTTTGTTGTACACAATAATAGAAAAATATATGAAAATACCTACAAATCTTTTATATACTCAAGATCATGAATGGGTGAAAATTGAAAATAATATTGTATATATAGGAATCACTGATTTTGCACAAGGAGAGTTAGGAGATATTGTATATGTTGAAATAGAAACTACGGGAGAGAAATTAAAGCAGCATGACATATTTGGTAGTGTTGAGGCTGTAAAAACGGTTTCCGATCTTTTTCTTCCTCTTTCTGGGGAAATACTTGAACTAAATCCTAATATAGAATTAAACCCTGAATTGGTTAATTCAGATCCATATGGGGAGGGGTGGATGATTAAATTAGAAATTGAAAATAGCAAAGAAATTGAGGCTTTATTGACACCTGATTCTTATGCTTCATTAATTAGTTTATTATAATATTATTAATAAAAATAGAGAACATTTTTATTGATTATCTATGATTTTTGAAAATTTAAGATCCAATGTAAATATTGATGATAATCTTTTTAATAAAATTTATCCTGAAAAAATAGAAAAGATTTCATTTCGGCACTGGACACCTGTTATGGTTGCAAAAATGGCTGCAGAGTACTTAACTACTGATGGATGTGATAATAAGATCTTGGATATTGGCTCTGGGGTGGGTAAATTCTGTATGATTGGGGCTTGTTGCACTAAGGGAATATTTTATGGCATTGAGCAGCGAGAGAATCTTGTGGCATTATCTAAGAAGATTGCTACCGAGCATAAGATTATGAATGCTCATTTTATTCATGCGAATATTATGGATATTTCTTTTCTTGATTATGATGCCTTTTATTTTTTTAATCCTTTCTATGAAAATATTGATACTGCATTTTCGATAGATAAGGTAATGCCGCTGAATAGAGAATTGTACTATACATATTCAAAGTATGTAAAAGAACAATTGGACAAAACGCCTATAGGGACTAAGGTTGTAACTTACTGGGGAAATCAGAGTGAAATTCCTCCTAGTTTTGGTTTAGAATCTCATGAATTTCAAGGCTTACTTAAATTTTGGGTAAAGCTGTGTTAAAAACATATTATTATACTGGATAAATATTTAAGTTGGCATATTATTTTGATCTGATTAGTTAAAAGCCTTTGACTTATTTATTTTCCAGTATATTTTAACTTAGTTTTAATACTTGATGAAAATGATATATAATGACTAATGTATTCGATAACATTCTTGGTTTAATCGGGAACACTCCCATGGTTAGGTTAAACCGTGTAACGAACCACATTCCGGCTACAGTATATGCTAAACTAGAATCTTAT